>SCPO01001369.1_pt1 | contig 30550 bp, 16 predicted proteins | sample 6106821 | NCBI WGS metagenome assembly SCPO01 (sample SAMN10720448, study PRJNA508395) | human gut metagenome | isolation source: Participant 2 stool, 0 month | host: Homo sapiens | collected 2017 | reverse complement strand
TCTCGTTTTTCCGACGTCAAGCGCAGGTGGTTTCTCCGGCGTTAAAAAGGGCAAACTGTTTGAGCGTAGCGAGTTTCTGCCCTTTAGCCGGAGGAAACACCGGAGTAGTCGGAAAAACGTAGCCTTGATTCTTTCTTTTTGGTTCCTTTTCTTTCGTATCAAGACGAAAGAAAAGGAACTGATTCTCCCTCTATATCAAAAACTTTTATTAGTTTTGCTCTTTGTAATATCTCAAACTCTTAAAATAGAAGCAAATGAAAAAAGGTTTGAAAATCGCAGCTATCACAGTAGGAGTCATCATCATTCTGATGTTCCTTCTTCCTTTCGCCTTCCAGGGTAAGATAGCCGACATTGTAAAAACAGAAGGCAACAAGATGCTTAATGCACAATTTGACTTTAAGAACCTTAACATTAGCCTGTTCCGTAACTTTCCACAGGCTTCTGTCACTCTCGAGGATTTCTGGTTAAAAGGTACTGGTGAATTTGCCAACGACACCCTTGTACAGGCCGGAGAAGTTACTGCCGCAGTCAACTTATTCTCTCTTTTCGGAGATAGCGGTTACGATATTTCTAAAATATTCATTGAAGATACACGGTTACATGCCATTGTATTGCCGGACGGACGTGCCAACTGGGATATTATGAAACCGGATACAACAGCAACAGCCGAAGCTCCTGTTTCAGAAGAAGAAGCATCTTCTCCTTTCAAAGTGAAGCTACAACGCTTTGTTATCAAAAACATGAACCTGATTTATGACGATCAACAAGGAAAGATGTATGCTGATATCCGCGACTTTAACGCAGTCTGCGCCGGAGACTTAGGAAGTGACCGCACTACTCTGAAACTGGAAGCGGAAACCAAATCACTGACTTACAAGATGAATGGAATCCCTTTCCTGGCCAATGCCAATATCTCCGCAACAATGGATGTGGATGCCGACCTTGCCAATAACAAATACACATTAAAAGACAACACCATCCGCCTCAACGCCATTCAGGCAGGTATCGACGGTTGGGTAGCCTTGAAAGATCCGGCTATCGACATAGACTTGAAACTTAACACGAACGATATCGGGTTTAAGGAAATCTTGTCACTGATTCCAGCCATTTATGCAACGGAATTCTCCAGTCTGAAAACAGACGGAACCGCTACGCTTACTGCAACGGCCAAAGGTATCTTGCAAGGCGACACCGTTCCTGCATTCAACATTGATATGCAAGTCAAGAATGCCATGTTCCGCTATCCGGCTTTACCGGCAGGAGTGGATCAAATCAATATCAGTGCCAACGTCCAGAACCCGGGAGGAAATATCGACCTGACGACGGTCAATATCAATCCTTTCAGTTTCCGTCTTGCCGGAAATCCGTTTAGCCTGACGGCTAATGTAAAAACACCGATCAGCGATCCGGACTTTAAAGCTGAAGCTAAAGGGATTCTCAATTTAGGTATGATAAAACAAGTCTATCCACTTGGAGATATGGAGTTGAACGGTACCATTGACGCCGATATGCAAATGTCAGGACGCCTTTCCTATATCGAAAAAGAGGAATACGAACGTATGCAAGCTTCAGGTACTATCGGACTGACGGGTATGAAACTCAAAATGAAAGATATGCCGGACGTAGAAATCAAGAAGTCTCTCTTCACTTTCACCCCGAAATACCTCCAGTTGAGCGAGACAACCGTCAACATCGGAAAGAATGATATCACAGCCGACAGTCGGTTTGAAAACTATATCGGTTACGCATTGAAAGGTACTACATTGAAAGGAAACCTGAATATTCGTTCCAACTATTTCAATCTGAACGACTTCATGGCTGCTTCTGCGGATGAAGCGACTGCATCAGAAACTGCGTCTACCGACTCCGTAGCTACAGCTGCCACGGGTATTATGGAAGTTCCCCGCAACATCGACTTCCAAATGGACGCTAACCTGAAACAGGTGTTATTCGATAAGATGTCTTTCAATAATATGAACGGCAAGCTTGTGGTAAAAGATGGCAAAGTGGATATGAAAAACCTCTCCATGAATACCATGGGTGGCAACGTGGTCATGAACGGCTACTACTCCACTGCCAACGTAAAGAAGCCGGAGATGAAAGCCGGATTCAAACTCTCCAATATCGGTTTCGCACAAGCTTACAAAGAATTGGACATGGTGCAGAAGATGGCTCCTATCTTCGAAAACCTGAAAGGTAATTTCTCCGGAAGTATTAATGTACTGACAGATTTGGATGCAACCATGAGCCCTGTACTGAATACAATGCAAGGTGATGGTAGCCTTTCCACCCGTGATCTTAGTTTAAGCGGAGTGAAAGCAATCGACGAAATAGCCGATGCCGTTAAACAGCCAAGTCTGAAAGACATGAAGGTGAAAGATATGACACTGGATTTCACCATCAAAGACGGACGCGTAGAAACCAAACCGTTCGATATCAAGATGGGAGACTACACATTGAATCTTTCCGGTAGCACAGGCCTCGATCAAACCATCGACTACTCCGGAAAAGTGAAGTTGCCGGCATCTGTAGGCAATATCTCTAAACTAATGACTCTTGACTTGAAGATCGGAGGTTCATTTACCTCTCCGAAAGTCAGCGTCGATACTAAAAGCATGGCCAATCAAGCTGTCGAGGCTGTAGCCGATGAAGCTATCAGCAAACTCGGACAGAAACTGGGACTGGACTCTGCCGCTACCGCCAATAAGGATTCAATCAAACAAAAGGTGACAGAGAAAGCAGCAGAAAAGGCACTGGATTTCTTAAAAAAGAAACTCAAATAAGAGAGAAGGAGAATGAATTATGCTTCTGAAGCTATATGACAAAAATAATAACCCGCAGGATTTACAACGAATCATCGACATCCTGAATGACGGCGGACTGATTATCTATCCCACTGATACGATGTACGCCATCGGCTGTCATGGTTTGAAGGAACGTGCTATAGAACGGATATGCCGGATCAAAGAGATAGACCCTAGAAAGAACAATCTGTCTATCATCTGTTATGACTTGAGTAGCATCAGCGAATATGCGAAAGTAGACAATAATATATTCAAGCTGATGAAGCATAATCTTCCGGGGCCATTCACCTTTATTTTGAACGGAACCAACCGGTTACCCAAAATCTTCCGCAACCGGAAAGAAGTGGGTATCCGTATGCCGGATAATAATATAATCCGCGAAATCGCACGCCTGCTGGATGCTCCCATTATGACGACCACTCTGCCTTACGAAGAGCATGAGGACTTGGAATATATGACAGATCCCGAACTGATAGATGAGAAGTTCGGTGACATTGTCGATCTGGTCATTGACGGAGGTATCGGAGGTATAGAACCTTCCACTGTAGTGAAATGTACCGACGACGAACTGGAAATCATCCGGCAAGGGAAAGGCTGGCTGGAAGAGGTATAAAAGCCGAAAAATGAATCGAACTGGTATGCTATATGATAGGAACGTGAATAAATAAGTTTTATTATTAGTAGCATGCCAGTTCGTTTATACACAGCAAAACAACGATTGGTTATCCCCCCCCAACAAACCAAAATCATCATATTCATCATGAAAAAATTAAATCACATCGGCATCTTTCTTGTATGTCTATTCATTACTATCCAATCATTTGCAAGTGAACCCATACGGGTAGCGTGCATAGGAAACAGTATTACTTATGGAGCATTCATCCCCAACCGGGAAATGAACTGCTATCCGGCACAACTTCAAGCTTATCTGGGAGATGGGTATGAGGTCAAAAACTTCGGAGCCTCTGGTCGAACTATATTGTCTAAAGGAGATTACCCATATTCCGAAACAGATACCTACAAAGCATCTCTGGAATATCAGCCCGATATTGTATTAATCAAATTAGGTACTAACGATACCAAACCGCAAAACTGGAAATACAAAAACGAATTCAAAGACAATTACCAGACATTAATTGACACATACCGGAATCTGAAATCACATCCACGTATTATTCTCCTGACTCCTATCCGTTGTTTCCTGCCGGAGGGTTCGGAAATCAATGCACAACTGATAGAAAACGAGGTACGCCCCACGGTGGAAGAATTGGCTTGGAAAAATCAACTGGAAATTATCAATCTGTTTAATCTCTTCGGCGACCAGTGGGATTCGGTTATGCTACCGGACAAACTACACCCCTCTTCTATCGGAGCAGGAGTCATGGCCCAAAAGATATATGAATATCTCGCTGTAAAAACAACAGCTTCTCCAACAAAGCTGCAGACATCACTGGGAATACAAGATGCCAAACGATTCAACTTCCATGGACACCAAGGGTATGAATTTGAGAATGAGGGAGTAAAATGCCTTGTAGTAGAGCCCGCAAAAGAAGCCATAGGAAAACCTTGGATGATTCGTGCACGCTTTTGGGGGCATGAGCCACAGACTGCCATAGCATTATTGGAACATGGCTTTCATATTGTTTACTGTGATGTAGCCGACTTATATGGCTCGGATAAAGCTGTTCAACGCTGGAATAGTTTTTACAAGCGAATGGTGAAAGCCGGATTCAACAAGAAAGTGGCACTTGAAGGGATGAGTCGTGGCGGGCTGATTGTCTATAACTGGGCGGCACAAAACCCGGAAAAAGTGGCATGTATTTATGCAGATGCCCCCGTAATGGACTTCAAAAGTTGGCCTATGGGACAAGGTAAATCTGCCGGTTCCGCCATGGATACGAAACAATTTCTCAATGCTTACGGTTTTAAAAACGAAGCTGAAGCGTTGAACTGGAAAAAGAATCCGATAGACTGTGCACCGACAATGGCAAAAGCCGGAATCCCCATCCTGCACGTGGTAGGTGATGCTGACCAAGTGGTGTCGGTTGCTGAAAACACAGCCATTTTCGAACAACGTATGGAGGAATTGCATGCACCAATTACTATTATTCATAAGCCTGGAGTGGATCATCACCCGCACTCCCTCAACAATCCCGAGCCTATTGTGCAGTTCATCCTCAAAGCTACGAACAGGGCGGAAAATATGTGTGTGCATCCTGTACCGGGAAATGAATTCCGTTCGGCAGCCGGATGGACCCAAAACTCGGACTGGAACAGCGTAGCAAAAGACATAACCGCCACTCTCAATGGGAAACATTTAAAACTGTTGTTATTGGGAAATTCCATCACACAAGGTTGGGGAGGTAACAGAAAAGAAGTGACTTACAAGCCCGGCAAAGAGGCTATGGACAATGCCATAGGAAAGGATAATTGGGAAAGTGCCGGCATATCCGGCGACCGCACGCAAAACCTGCTTTGGCGTGTCCGTTATGATAACTACAATAGTTGCCACCCTGAAAACATAGTGATTGCCATTGGAATTAATAATCTGATAAGTGGAAAAGACAGTCCTGAAAACACGGCTGAAGGAATTATCGCAGTAGCCAATGAAGTACGGAAGCAATTCCCCGAATCACGTATCATTCTTTTAGGTCTGTTTCCATCCGGTAAGGAACAACAGAGTAAAGTGCGCACACAATGTGATAAGATTCATGACATATTACAACATCACCGATTCGAGAAAGTTGAATATATCAATCCCACCAAATGGTTCACCGAAGCGGACGGAACTATGAAAGACGGACTTTATGGAAATGATTACATTCATTTCACTGGTGAAGGATATAAAGTAGCAGCAACAGAAATAGCCAAAATACTTGCTCGTTAGACAATCATCCAAAATCTAATCTTCACATAATAGTATCAGAAATTAAAAGGGCTGCGTCACATTTTCAGTGCGCAGCCCTTATTTCTATTATTTCATCACAAATTACTTAATCAATGATTCTGGATCCAAATGAGCAGATTCGATATCTTTGAAGTAACGGTAAGTACCCACTTTCAATTCAGCTGTAGCAGCATCATCACAAACGATAATACCCTTTTCATGCATTTGCAATGCACTGATTGTCCACATCTGTGTGATAGCACCTTCTACCGCATGATACAAAGCACGAGCTTTGTTATGACCATTTACAATAATCATCACTTCTTTTGCAGAAAGCACAGTACCTACTCCCACTGTCAAAGAAGTCTTAGGAACTTTGTTGATGTCATTATCAAAGAAACGGGAGTTAGCAATGATGGTATCCATTGTTAACGTTTTCTGACGAGTGCGTGAAGTCAATGAAGATCCCGGTTCGTTGAATGCAATATGTCCGTCAGGACCAATACCACCCATGAACAGGTCGATGCCACCGTAAGACTTAATCTTTTCTTCGTAACGTGCACATTCTGCATCCAGATCCGGAGCGTTACCATTCAGAATATTAGTATTCTCGGGTTTAATGTCGATATGACCGAAAAAGTTATTCCACATAAAAGAGTAATAGCTTTCCGGATGTTCTTTCGGCAATCCTACATATTCGTCCATGTTGAATGTTACCACATTCTGGAAGGAAACGATTCCTTTCTTATTCAGGTCGATCAAAGCTTTATACATGCCCAGAGGAGATGATCCGGTGGGACAGCCCAATACAAATGGTTTCTCGGGGGTTGGATTGGCAGCTTTTATTTTAGCGGCAACGTAATGTGCAGCCCACTGAGATACGGACTGATAGTCCGGCTGAATAATAAGTCTCATAAGTCGATTATTTTATAGGTTAGTTAATAAATTATCTCATTCACTGTTTTAACGATCTTTCTTCAAACGGTCCGCCATGGCACGTGCCAGATTTTCGCACTGGGTATAAGTCAGGTCTTTCATAGCCTGCTTCATCTCCACCGGATCACCGATCAATTCGAATTTACTCTTTTCAGCAAACTCCGCCAGACGTTTCACCGCAGCACCTGCCCATGCAAAAGAACCGAAGTAACCCAAATAGCGTCCCTTCACCTCACGCAGCAGAATCTTTGAAAGCAGCGCTTCCACCTCCGGAAATATCTGATTACTATACGTAGGAGAACCGATAATCAATCCCTTATAACGGAAAATATCCGCAATGATATAAGAAGGATGACTCTTTGTTACGTTATGCATAACGATATTCTTAACCCCCTGTGCAGAAAGCTCTTCAGCAATAGCTTCCGCCATCTGCTCTGTATTTCCATACATGCTTCCGTAGGCAATAACAACACCTTCATCCGCATCATAACGACTCAAACGATCATATATGCCGATCACCTTTGCAATATTCTCTGTCCATACAGGTCCGTGAGTAGAACAAATGGCAGAAATGGGAAGTCCACCTAATTTCTGCAAAGCCCTTTGCACGGGGCTTCCGTATTTGCCAACGATATTGGAGTAGTAACGCACCATTTCTCCCCAGTACTTATCTACATTGATCCGGGTATCCAGGAATCCGCCATCTACAGTACCAAAACATCCGAATCCGTCACCTGAGAAAAGGATTCCGTCCGTTTCATCAAAAGTCATCATCGTTTCGGGCCAATGCACCATTGGAGTCATATAAAAACGCAGTTTGTGACGTCCTAAAGCGAGGAAATCACCGTCCTTTACCAGATATTGTTCACCGGTTACCCCATAGAAACCTTCAATCATACCGAATGTTTGCTTATTACCCACGATAATAATTTCCGGATAATGTTGTTTAATCAATCGGATAGATCCCGAATGATCCGGTTCCATGTGATTTATAATCAAATAATTAATGGGACGTTCTCCAATCACTTGCTTGATTTTACGCAAGTAGACTTCAAAATAACAGATATCTACAGTATCCACCAACGCCACCATTTCATCATCAATCAGATAAGAGTTATATGAAACTCCATAGGGCAATGGCCACATCGCTTCAAATCTGTGCTTGTTACGGTCATTTACTCCCACATAGTGGACATTTCCTTTAATTCTTGTTTTACTTTCCATCTTTCAAATCCATTAAATATTTCTTCCACTATTCTATACTCCGCAAAACAGCTATTTATTAAGTGGTAAGTTTATCGTTTGCAAAAATAATCCTTTTTTCCGAATCCCTATACTTCTTACCTTGATAAGCACCTCTTTCTTTCATTCTTTTTTGTGCAAACGAGCTACAAATTCATAATTTTTCAATCCCCAGTCCGGAGCTATTAATAAATCTTTAGGAGATTGGGAAACAAAACGTTCCACAACCATATCGGGACGGAGATGTTCTACATAATCAATCACCAGATCAATATATTCCTCAACCTCGTTAAACAAATGAAAGCCAGCAGGAGTTACGTCATACTCATGCGCCATTCGCGTACCACGGATCAACTGTAACTGATGGATTTTAAGTGTAGCTAAAGGCAGATCGGAAAGAATTTCGGCATGTGCCACCATTGTATCATGTGTTTCTCCCGGAAGTCCGAGGATGATATGTCCACCTGTCAGGATACCACAGGCCGCTGTCTGACACACAGCTTCTACTGTATCTGCATAAGTATGCCCCCGATTGATGCGTTTTAAGGTTTCATCACAAGTGCTTTCGATCCCATATTCTACCATGAGAAACGTATGTTTGTTCAAATCTTCCAGATAACGCAACAAACTTTCCGGCATACAATCGGGACGCGTACCAATCACCAGCCCGACTACCCCATCCACCGCCAATGCTTCCTCATACTTACGCTTCAAGCCTTCCAACTCCGCATATGTATTGGTGTAGGCCTGAAAATAGGCCAAATATTTCATTTCCGGATATTTATGGGCAAAAAAGCATTTACCTTCTTCCAATTGAATTGCAATAGATTTCTCTGTCCGACAATAATCCGGATTAAAAGTCTGGTTATTGCAGTAAGTACATCCACCCCACCCTTTTGTACCATCACGATTGGGGCAAGTGAAACCTGCATTCAATGAAATCTTTTGTACTTTGTAAGGAAAATATTTCCGTAAAAAAGTAGGGAAATCATTATATAATAGCTGTGTAGACATATTCATTCACTTCATTCTTTATTTTACCTACAAACATAAGCAAAATCAACGAGTTACGGAAAGTTGGCACAAAATATCTTCAATATATTAAAAATTTCATAAATACCATAAGATAAATTAATAAATATTGCAATTCGAAAAACTATTTAATTAGCTTTGCTATGATTTTAGGCATTGGCAGGAGGATACTTGTGAAAGTCTTGTGCAATTTATTCCCCAATTATGATTTCATCTCACCATACCCCATGCAACTCTTGTCAATAAAATTATCCTCTTTATAATCTTATTCAGATTATAAAGAGGATTTTTTTAACTAATATTACTCTCTTATTTTTGTTCAAAACACAACATAGAGATCAATGCTGTATAGGATGAAGAGGAAAAAATAGGAAAAAACGAGTATTATTCGTTCAAACCGCTTATCGGACTTTCCATTCTGCATTGTTTTGTTTATTTTTGCTATAAACATTAAAGTAACTACTATGAAACGGCTCCATACTTTATTTCTTCTTCTAACAATAGCGATCGATATAGCTGCTCAACCTATCTGCCAAGTTAAACATTTCTCCGTGAGTGACGGTCTCGCTCAAGGTAATGTAATGAGCATTTTACAGGATCAGAAAGGGCTTGTTTGGTTTAGTACCTGGAACGGGCTTAACAAGTTTGACGGATACACTTTTAAGACATATAAAACTTCGCAAGAGAGTAAATATGCATTCGGCAGTAATCGCATGGGAACTATTTCAGAAAGCAAATACGGAGATATATGGTGCCCCACTTACGATGGACAAGCCTGTCTTTTTGATGTGGAAACCGAGAAGTTTATTGATGTTCTCCAACCTATTGAACTTTCCACGAAACAAACTAACAATGTTACACGCATTTATTCGCTGGAGAAAGGGATTGCCTGGATTCTCTGTGAAAGCGGATATGCATTCAGAGTGGACGAACAATTATGCAAAAAAGGAGAAGGTATCACACTTTATTCAGCTTCCAACCACAACCTGAAAGGATATCAAATATTTAACATTTATCAAGACTCTGAAGAAGATGAATGGATATTGACAGACAAAGGTGTTTCCATCATAGGAAAGAAAACACTGGATACTGACTTTCCTTTCCAGTTCATCACCCAAATAAAGGAAACGATCTATCTGATTGCAGAAAATGACAAGTTAGCCAGATATGACTTCCACACTAAAAAACTGAAATTCGTAGATATTCCTTATCCGCATCATAAAATAAACAATGTCACCACCATAGGAAAAGATATGCTGGCCTTGGGAACGGATAATGGAGTGATTTTGTATTCTATCCCGAAGAACAGTTTCCAGCAAATAGACATCCGTACAGCTACCCAAACTTCCAACGATGTAGAATCTGTCTATCAAGACCACTTGGGAGATATCTGGATTTTTTCAAAAGATCCGGGCATTGTCCATCTTAACCTCGTGACCAATGAAAAAGAGCATCTGTTCACCCCAAAAGATGAGATTATCAAGCATGGGCGTAAAAGTCGCAAACTTATTTTTGAAGATAATGCGAAAAACCTATGGTTACTCCCCACGGAAGGAAACTTTTGCTACTATGACCGGAAAGAAAGAACTCTCAAACCGCTTCTTACGGATATCAATAATCCTAAGTCTATTTTCAGTCCGTTAGTCAGGTCTCATACATTGGATAATCAGGGAAACTGTTGGTTTGCAACAGCACGTGGTGTAGAGAAACTATGCTTCTTTCCACAGAGCTATCAATTTAACCTGACTGATTACGAGGCAGAAACACGTGCATTCCTGCAAGACAGCAATAAACGTCTATGGACAGCATCGAAATCTAATTATATCCAAATATTCGCACCGGATGGTAACCTGGTGGGGTACTTATCCAAACAAGGAAATATCATTAAGGAAAAACAATCGTTCTATAATGGGGTATATTCAATTCTGGAAGACAAAGATGGAAATATATGGTTGGGGACTAAAGAAATCGGACTTTTCCAACTTAAAAAGACAGGAGCAAATCATTACTCTATTCACCATTTTGAACACCAGACAAATGATCCTTATAGTTTAAGCAGTAATAGCATTTATGCTATCTTTCAGGACAGTCGTAATAATATTTGGATAGGATGTTATGGGGGTGGATTAAATCTGCTGGCACAAGCTAAAGATGGAAAAGTTTCATTTATTCATAGTAATAATGAGTTAAGAAACTATCCCATAGCTTACGGTATGAAAGTACGCAATATTGCAGAAGCTCCGGGAGGAGTGATTTTAGTGGGAACGACTAACGGACTGCTGACATTCTCGAACAACTTCGAACGCCTGGAAGAGATTAAATTCTACCGGAATATCCGTAGACCGGGAGATAAAAACAGTCTTAGTGCCAACGATATCATGCATATCTATACAGACAAGAATAAAACCACTTATATCATCAGTTTCACCGGAGGCGTAAATAAAGTGATATCTCCCAATCTGCTGAACGAGAATATCCAATTCAGAAACTACGACAAGAACAACGGGCTGGCGTCCGATTTGGCACTATCAATGATTGAAGATACACAGAATCAGCTATGGGTTGTTTCGGAGATTGCGCTCTCCAAATTCGATCCAGCCAAAGAAACTTTTGAGAACTATGAATTAAGTTCCATCTATCAGGAATTCAATTTCTCCGAAGCTCTTCCTATTATCAATGCCCGCAACCAAATTATCTTAGGAACTGATAAAGGCTTTCTGGAAGTTTCTCCGGAGAAGATGCGGAAGAGTAGCTATGTCCCTCCTATTGTGTTTACGGGACTCAAGATTCAAGGACACCTTACCGATCACTCTATTGACAATCTGGAAGAATTGGAACTGGAGCCCTCTCAAAGGAATGTAACTTTCCAGTTTGCTGCACTTGATTATGTCAATCCAAAAGGGATTTTATATGCCTATCGCCTGCAAGGACTAGAAGAAGAATGGAATGAAGCAGATAATAACCGTTCCGCTAGCTACATCAACTTACCTGCAGGCAAATATCAGTTGCAGATAAAGTCAACAAACAGTGACGGGGTCTGGGTGGACAATGTACGGACTCTATCTATACATGTACTCCCCACCTTTTGGGAAACCTACTGGGCATGGCTGCTCTATTTCATTCTATTCATACTCTTTACGGCAAGCATCGTATATGTATTATTTTACATCTACCGGTTACGTCACAGAGTGGATATGGAACAACAATTAGCAAATATCAAACTGCGATTCTTTACTGACATATCTCATGAATTACGTACTCCGCTAACTTTAATCAGTAGCCCTGTGACAGAGGTATTAGAGAATGAGCCGCTTTCTCCTTCCGCCCGTGAGCATTTGACTTTGGTACATCAGAACACAGAGCGCATGCTCCGACTGATGAATCAGATTCTGGATTTCCGCAAGATTCAGAATCAGAAAATGAAACTACTGATTGAAGAGACCGATTTGATTCCACTTTTGCAAAAGGTGATGAGTAGCTTCAAACTGATAGCTGAAGAAAAGAACATAAACTATCAGCTGACTTCTACCATCCAGTCGGTATATAGCTGGGTGGATAGAGATAAGTTTGAAAAGATATTCTTCAATCTGCTTTCCAATGCATTCAAATATACACCTGCCGACAAGTCGATTACAGTCAATATCACAACGAAAGAGAAGACGGTAGAGATAGAGGTTGCAGACGAAGGAATCGGAATTGCAGTAGAAAAGCAACATTCCTTGTTCCAACGCTTCGAGTCATTGGTAAAACAGAATATTCTGCAACCATCTTCCGGCATCGGGCTGTCTCTCGTGAAAGAGATGGTGGAAATGCATCATGGCACTATTACAGTAAATAGTCAACCCGGAATAGGCAGCCGTTTTACAGTAAGCTTGCCTTTACAACGGGAAATTTTCGAAGAGGATGTACAAGTCGAATTTATCCTGAATGATAGTCAGAGTTCAGCACCTCATCCCGTCGATAGCATGAAAGCGCCAGAAGAGGTGGAAGAAAAAGAAGACCTTGAGACTAATTCGGATGGTTTCTCCATATTGGTGGTAGAAGATAATGAAGAGTTAAAGGCTTTTCTGAAAAGTATTTTGTCGGAGAATTATACGGTAATCACAGCTTCCAATGGTGAAGAGGGATTGCAACATGCTGTTGACGACCTGCCCGATCTTATTATCAGCGATGTTATGATGCCGGTGATGGACGGTTTAGAAATGATTAGGCAAATCAAAGAGAACAACAATATTTGCCATATCCCCATCATTGTATTATCAGCCAAAGCCTCTCTGGACGACCGTATCGCCGGATTGGAACAAGGCATTGACGATTATATCACCAAACCTTTCAGTGCTACTTATCTAAAGACCCGTGTAGCCTCCTTGTTACGACAACGCAAAGCATTGCAGGAGCTCTATATGAATAGGCTGATGGAAGGAAAGAATACCTCTTCTCCCGATCTTCTGACTCCTTCACAACCACAGATTACTCCATACGACGAGCAATTTATGAAAAAAGTAATGGCATACATGGAAGAACAGATGGACAATGCCGAACTAACGATTGACGAATTTGCAGAACAGTTGATGCTTAGCCGTACAATCTTCTACCGGAAATTAAAATCAATCGTCGGACTGACACCTGTTGACTTTATACGGGAAATACGTATCAAACGTGCCGTACAACTGATTGACAGCGACGAATATAACTTCTCCCAGGTAGCATATATGACGGGGTTCAACGATCCGAAATATTTCAGCAAGTGCTTCAAGAAAGTGATAGGAATTACCCCGTCAGAATACAAAGAGAGAAAAAAATAACTCTTTGATAAGCATATAAAAAGTCCCTTTATACCCGGTTGTCTCATTATTCGATCAATCAAAATTTGATAGAGTAAACTGATATAAAGGGACTTTTCATACAAGATAAAGAGATTTGCCTGTCAACAACACATCAATATCCAAACTTACATTGACAAACAAACACCTGTTTTTCCGAATCATCATTAAATACTTCTTCTTCAAATCCTCCATATTTATGAATAATACTAAAACCATTCCATTCCAAATATGAATCCAACTCTTGAGGGAAAAACATTCTCATATCCAGATTTTGAATAGAATTGAATTCACCATTGATAAAATAATGCCATTCGATCCGATTAATCTGGGTTTTATTTTCATATCGCATTGTCTGCTTTATCGAAACTTCTCTTCCATCATCAGTTGTATACGTGGCTATTTCCTGCTGCTCTTTCTCATCTTCAACTATATACCGAATATTCGGATTAAAACAATCCAACAGAAATAAGCCTCCGTCTTTGAGGTGATTTTTAACGACATGAAGTACCTTAAATAAATCTTCATTCTCATATAAATGATGGATCGAATTAAATGGAATAAAAATAAGGTCGTACTTCTCCTGTAAATCCAGAGTCCTGATATCCGCCTGAATGAAATTGATTCTTAGTCCAGCCTCGGCAGCTTTCATCTTAGCCTGATGGAGCATTGAAGCAGTGTAATCAACCCCACTTATATCATATCCATCCTTTGCAATAGGAAGAGTAAGTCTGCCAGTTCCACAGCAAAGCTCAAGTATTCGGGCATCCTTGTTTTTAGGTAACCACCGCTTATAAAATTGCAAATCATCCATGCTGGTATTCATTCCATCATAAATATTTGCATCATAAATTAAATCGCCAACTTTATAATCACTATTCATTTGCCTCCTCCAATATCCATTATTTACTATTATTTCTTATACAAACAAGAATATCCCCAACGTACAATGTACCAAAAGGATATTCTATAAATAACCAGAAGTATTACCGGTCGTTCGCAAATGTAGTAAATATCTATAAGCCAGCTATAATTATCTCTTAAATACTCAAATTTCAACAAGACATATCTCTGATATAAGTATCAAAACAACATTTCGGTATCATCTATTTACATTGCAAAGCTTATGCTATATTCAACAAAATGTTTTATCTTTGAACAGGTCTATGGATTTATCGGCTCCAAATAAGCCTTGCATAGGAAATCCTCCTTTTCTACCGGATATTCCCCACAAAAATAATGAAAAGCACGTACTATTGCAGTCTCAAATCTAAAAACCAAAAGAACTAGAAAATGAAAAAGCAATGGATCATTGCCTGTCTTATCGGAATTCAAGGGGTAAATGTACAGGCACAACAACCCAGCAAGTATCCCTATCAGGACACGAAATTAACTGCGGAACAACGGGCGGACGATTTACTTCAACGCCTCACATTAGAAGAAAAAGTGGCGTTGATGCAAAACAACTCACCGGCTATTCCCCGGCTTGGCATTAAGCCGTATGAATGGTGGAACGAAGCTCTTCATGGCGTTGCCCGCGCCGGACTGGCTACTGTCTTTCCACAAGCCATAGGTATGGCCGCTTCTTTCAACGACGAACTATTATACGAAGTCTTTGATGCCGTATCTGACGAAGCACGCGCCAAGAACCGCCAATTCAATGAAAAAGGACAATATAAACGTTATCAGGGACTGACCATGTGGACTCCCAACGTCAATATCTTCCGCGACCCCCGCTGGGGACGGGGACAGGAAACATACGGCGAAGACCCTTATTTAAGCGGACGTATGGGAATGGCGGCAGTCAGAGGTCTGCAAGGACCGGAAGATGCCGAATATGACAAACTTCATGCCTGCGCCAAACACTTTGCCGTACACTCGGGTCCCGAATGGAACCGTCACAGCTTCAACGCAGAAAACATTGCACCCAGAGACTTATGGGAAACCTACCTTCCTGCTTTCAAGGAACTGGTACAAAAAGCAGGAGTTAAAGAAGTGATGTGCGCTTACAACCGTTTCGAAGGCGATCCCTGCTGCGGCAGCAACCGTCTGTTAACCCAAATTCTCCGCAACGACTGGGGATTCAAAGGAATCGTAGTCACCGACTGCGGAGCAATCGGAGACTTTTTCCAACGCAAGAAACATGAAACGCATCCCGATGCCGCCCATGCCTCTGCCGACGCTGTTTTAAGCGGAACAGATCTCGAATGTGGCGGTAACTTCAAAAGCATCACCGATGCTGTGAAAAAAGGCCTGATTTCGGAAGAGAAAATCAATACATCAGTCAAAAGACTACTGAAAGCCCGCTTTGAACTGGGAGAAATGAATTCGACTCATCCCTGGAGTAACATTCCATTTTCTGTTATCGACTGTCCCAAACACAAAGAACTGGCACTGAAAATGGCACATGAAAGTCTGGTATTACTCCAAAACAATAACAACCTCCTTCCATTAAACCGTCAGATGAAAGTCGCAGTCATCGGCCCCAACGCCAACGACTCGGTAATGCAATGGGGGAACTACAACGGCTTCCCTTCACATACCGTTACTCTACTGGAAGGAATACGCGCCAAACTACCTGACGCACAAATCATCTACGAACCTGTATGCGGATATACAAACGACACCACCCTGCACAGCCTATTCAATCAGTGCAGCATCGACGGAGAAGCCGGATTCAACGCCACCTACTGGAATAACCGCGAATATAAAGGCAAAATTGCCGCAACCGACCGTCTGACCACTCCTTTCCATTTCAGTGCAGAAGGTTCTACCGTATTTGCTCCCGGTGTAGGATTGAAAAACTTCACCGCCATCTATCGTTCCACTTTCCGCCCAACAGATTCCGGTGCCGCCACTTTCCGCGTGATGACTAACGGAGGAGTTACTTTATTCCTCAACGGCAAGCAAATAGCAGAAGCCACCAACATCAAGAATCATACCAATCTGTATTCTTTCAACTACGAAGCAGGAAAGAGTTACGACATCGAGTTGCGTTTTATTCAGGTTAAAGATAACCCTGCACTGAACTTCGACTTGGCAAAACAAACTCCAATGGATGCCCGTGAAATCCTGAACAAGTTGCAAAGCGCAGATGTAGTTATTTTTGCCGGAGGTATCTCCCCCCTATTGGAAGGAGAATCCATGCGGGTATCCGACCCCGGATTCAAAGGCGGCGACCGTACAGAAATCGAATTGCCCGCCATCCAGCGCGAAGTTCTTGCTCTTCTAAAGAAGAATGGAAAGAAAACAGTATTCGTCAACTTCTCCGGTTCGGCAATGGCCATCGTGCCTGAAACGCAGAATTGCGATGCTATCCTGCAAGCATGGTATCCCGGACAGGCAGGTGGAACAGCCGTTGCCGATGTTCTTTTCGGAGATTACAATCCTGCCGGACGTCTGCCTATCACTTTCTATAAAAGCATGCAACAATTACCGGATTATGAAGATTATTCGATGAAAGGACGTACCTACCGTTTCATGACGAAAACACCTCTTTATCCATTCGGCTACGGTTTAAGTTATACCCGTTTCTCTTATGGGAAAGCTACCCTGAACCAATCGAAGCTGACCAAAGGCGAAAAAGCAATCCTTACTATCCCGGTAAGTAACGTCGGGCAGAGAGACGGTGAAGAAGTGGTTCAAGTGTACATCTGCCGTCCTGACGACAAAGAAGGTCCGCAAAAAACTCTTCGTGGTTTCCAACGGGTTAGCATTGCTAAAGGTAAGACACAGAACGTCCAGATAGAGCTTCCGTACGATTCTTTCGAATGGTTTGATGCAGCGACCAATACCATACGTCCTTTAAACGGAACATATAAGATACTTTACGGAAACAGTTCAAATGAAAAAGACTTGCAAACGTGCAGTATTCAGATTCAATAGGCAATGCTATTACATACAATTTGAGGCCGGGTTAATGAACTTAGGCTACATTGAGAATTTATAAAAAAATGGTTTTTATTGTCAGGCCAAGAGTTATGGCTTCATAAAGTGATTGTTTTCAAGCTATTACCCACTGACAATAGAAGCTGACAATAGGCTGACAATAAAAGACGAAAATCTTTATTGTCAGCCTATTATTGTTTAAAACTGCACTATGCAGCTATTATCCCTTACTTACCAAGCCTGCATTATTCCGCAAAGACACCGTTATTGTTCAACTAAGGTGCCGTTATCGTTCTGCTAAAGTATCGATCTTGTTAGTTCTTCACGGCCGTGACGAGATCTTTCCACGGCTGTGGCAGTATCTCACCACGGCCGTGAGAAGAAGCTACCACAGCCGTGGGAAGGTAAAGATAGCGGCACCTTTCAGGGAAAACGCATTATACTTTTTCTTTTATCTTTTATACATTTATCTTACATGAATATCGTCTTTTCATCTTATTAATAAGATATTTATCTTTCATTTACAATATTATTTAAGTACATTTACGTGATTATAAATCACAATTAAAATGAAGCAAGAAACTAAAAGAAGGATTGAGATCAGCAACCTACATGAATTTGCTGATTCATTAATATTGATAGATAACCGGATAGAGCGTTGTAAAAAGCATCAGGCCAGTACCATTGTTCTTATTGCCATTTCTGCTGTTATATGTGGCGCTGATACTTGGAATTCAATAGAAGACTTTGGTAAAAGTAAAGAATCTTTTTTTGCAGCCAAGCTTTCCAATTTTAATGGCATCCCTTCTCATGATACATTTAATCGCTTTTTCTCGGCATTAGATCCTTTAAAATTTGAAGAATCTTATAGACAATGGGTCCAAAGCATTCTCAAATGTTATTCGGGTCATATAGCCATTGATGGTAAAACCATACGAGGAGCCTATGAATCCGAAGAGGACAAGCGTCGTCGTAAACAAGGAGTACTTCCTGATTCGAATACGGGAAAATACAAATTGCATGTTATTAGTGCATTTGCAACAGAACTGGGAATCTCCCTTGGACAGTTATGCACACAAGAAAAGGAAAATGAGATAGTTGTCATTCCTGAATTATTAGATATGTTGTGTATAAAAGATTGTATTATTACAATTGACGCTTTAGGATGCCAGCGTACAATTGCAGAGAAAGTCATAAAGGGAGAAGGTGACTACATTTTTATAGTGAAAGATAATCAACCGAAATTAAAGGAAACAGTACTGTCAGCAACAGAAAGTATTGTATCAAAAGGTACAACAGTACGATTTGACAAATATGAGACGCATGAGGAAGGACATGGCAGGAATGAGTCGAGAATCTGCTATTGCTGCAACGATCCCGGTTTTCTGGGAGCAGATATTAGAAAGAAGTGGAAAAATATACGGTCTTTTGGATATATTGAGAATACCAGAAATACAAACAAAGGCACTACAGTGGAAAAAAGATGTTTTATATCTTCCTTGGAACCTGATGCGCAGAAGATACTTAAAAATAGTAGAGAACACTGGGAAATTGAGAATAATCTACATTGGCAGTTGGATGTCAATTTCCATGAAGACAATACCAGAAGAAGAAATATATCAGCATTAAACTTCTCCGTACTGGCGAAAATTGCATTGGCCACATTGAGAAACAACAAAAGAGAGATACCAATCAATAGAAAAAGATTAATAGCAGGGTGGGATAATGAATTCTTATGGGAACTTATTTTACATGATTTATAATGCGTTTTCCCTGAGGCACCTTTGCCCAACTATACCGGCACACTAATCAAACTATACAGGTATACTTACTCAACTATACAGACATACTTACTCAACTGTACAGGCATACGAATGCAACTATATCAGAACCTTAAAACAACAATTCCAAGATGTCAGCATAACTATACAATAAAAAAACAGGCTGACAATAGAACTCTTAATTCTTATTGTCAGCCTATTGTCAGCTTCTATTGTCAACATGTATTATACTGTAATTCACTTCTTTAACTTCCGTTCTGACAGATTGACAATAAAAACAGTATAAAAACGAGTAGTACAGTTAGTTCTTGGTCAGCAACCGTTTCTCTGAAATCGTTCCCAGATCTTTTCCGTTAATGGTGATATCCGTTGTATTTTCGATCTGTATCATAGATTGGTCAGGAGTGTCAATTTCAACATTCTCGATGTTGAGCTTTGCCACTTGATTCACTACAATACCCTCTTTAGCACCAGTAACCACCATATTCTTGATGGAAATATTCTCAATCGGCATTTCGGGAAGTCCGTTCAGATACGCCGCCCGTCCTGCTCCCCTGCAAAACACATCCGAGATATAGATGTTCCTAAAAGCAGGAGTCTCTTCACTCACACTCGGAATCGGTTCACCGGGAGCACTTTTGGCCGCATAATATAAATCGGCAATCAAAGCATCATTAGGAATATCAATCATATTTATATTGTTGATGTAAATATTCTCCACGACGCCACCACGTCCACGGGCACTTTTAAACCGCAACCCGACATCCGTGCCGATAAAAGAACATTCGGACACATATACATTCTTCACTCCTCCGGACATCTCACTACCAATTACGAATCCGCCATGACCATGCAAAACGGTATTGTTTCTCACAATCACATTCTCACAAGGTTCACCTCTGCGACGGCCATCTTCGTCTTTACCAGACTTCAGGCAGATTGCATCATCTCCCGCATCAAAGAAACAGTTGGCAATCAGCACATTCTTGCATGATTCCACATCGAGCGCGTCTCCGTTCTGCGAATACCAGGGATTGAACACCTTTACATCATTCAATATCAAAGATTCGCACGAAAGCGGATGAAGACACCAGCTCGGAGAGTTTTTGAAAGTCACGCCTTCCAGAAGCACCTTTTTACTCTTCACAATACTTAGCAGTACAGGACGCAGCCAACTTTTCATCTCCTCCCATTCTTCACTCGTGATTTCAGCCTGTTGATTCCCCTGGCCAGACATGAGAACGGATGCTTTCAATGCCCCTTCATTAGGATACCACACCTTGCCGTTCTCATCCACATTACCACCGGAGTTCACCAGATTCTTCCACTGTCTGTCCGTCATTTTATCCTTCTTCACAGGACGCCATCTGTCTCCCGCTCCATCAAAAACGCCATAACCGGTAATAGCTATGTTTTCTGCATTCATTGCCGAGATAGGCGACTGGCAGCGCCGTGTATCCAGTCCTTCAAATGAAGTCGTAATAATCGGATACAACGAGGTGTCACCGCTAAACACAATCAAAGCATTCTTTTCTGCATGCAAATTGACGTTACTTTGCAAAACAATGGGGCCTGTGAGCCACAAACCTTCCGGAATGATTACTTTCCCCCCTCCTTTGTCGTGCACTACTTTGATAGCCTTATTAATAGCCTCCGTGTTCAGCGTCACCCCATCGCTTTTTGCTCCGAAATCACAGATATTTACCTGATAATCGGGAAAAACGGGACGCTCTATGGCGGGCATGGAGAAAGGAAGGTCTGCATACATTGCCTTCAAATCTGTCTCCACATCCACCTGCTTGGCAGTACCCTGACAAGCACAAAATAGTCCTATGATGACCGGTACCAAGCCAGTCATTCGATTCAATCTATTCATCGTATCTTTTTACCTAAACATTTTATTATTTGAACCAAGCCGCATCGGTATAGCCATCCCAACTCATGATGGTTTCACGTGTACCGAAGTATTGATCGTATTGTTCCTTACTAAGTTGCAGCACTGTATTGCGCACCGTTGCCGGAATAGATTGATAAATATCCGAACCCGATTCAGTCTTGCAGTTGTAAAGTTTGCAGCCGGTGGCAACAGTAGGTACAGCCGGTGTCAGCGGTTTATTCTCTCCTACAAAGTTAGGACCGTACACATCGGCAAACGTACAGTTTAAGAAGGTCAGATTGTCCGGCTCGAACTGATAAATCAAAGTAGAGTTAGTGACGCCTTCGCCTACCGTGAAACGGCTGTTCAAGAATACATATCCCAAGTAACCCGCACTGACACGCGCTTGCATTACAGCACGTGTACCGGTAGGCGCATGAAGTTCGCAGTCTTCAAACAGTACCACCTTACCCGCCCCCCAGATGAAATCGGTAGCTCCGGCTATGAAACAATCTTTGAACCAGTTGTAACCTCCACCGGGAAGCAAAGTATCCTGGAAACTCAAGACACGGCAATTGATAAAAGCAGCCGATTTGTTGTTAATATAAAGTGCCTCGGCCTGACCATTCTTGCCTAGTGTCCAGCCATACGCATTCTCTATCGTCACATTTTCAAAGCGGATTTTATCACTGTTACCATCGAGTATCACCACCGAACGACCTCCGGAAGAGGGCACAATAGTGCCGGTAGGGGCAAACTGATCGATATTGGTTCCGCCGCCTATACCACCGTTAATATCATTGCTGTTATCATATTGAATATTGACAGCCGTATTATCACTAGCATTTCCTTTTACTGTGATGTTGCTTTGATCGCGCAAGTAGATAATCTCCTGATAGATACCGTCATCCATCCGGAATGTCTTAGCAGCATTCAAATCGACATGTGTGGCACAGAAGTCAATAGCACCTTGCAAAGTATAGAAGTCAGCATTGGGGTCGGTGTGACTAATTTTCACCTCATAGTTCTGTCCGGTCAATGCTGGTGCCGGCTTCGTCTTGAACGTCCATGCACGGCCATATACTCCCTTGAAGTCTGTTTGTTTCACTGCTGCCTGTTCGATGGTTACATAATATTCGGTGTCGGGTTGTAAGCGCTGTTGATGAGGCTTGATAATGAAACTCTTACCTTCCACCCGTGCCGGATAATAATTGACGATACGACGACTGACGGAAGAACCGGTAGGCGTAACGCCGATAATATCCATCCACGTATTCAGTTGGGTCTGACCGTTTACGATAGACTGTCTGCGTTCTGCCATATTGATTTCATCTACCTGTTTATGGTCGCTCATACGATAGATGCGGATACAACCACTCGTACCAAGTTCGGGTGCAGTGCCTTCAAAGGCGATTTTCAGTTCGGTATCTGCTAGTGCTTGCTGCGTGCCGTCGGCAGGTGTGAAGGCATATCCTGATACAGGAGTCTTGTCACCTTCGGCCGTTCCGTCCTCACTGCTTCCGTCTTCCCAGGGAGCTGATGAGTTTCCACCTTCCACATTTTCAAGACGTCCCATCTCTACAAAGCCGCTGTCGTCTATGTAGAGTGCGAATGTGTAGCTATAACCTTTGTGGAATTGCGGCAAAGCAATGTCCAAATTAGTAAATATCCACTCTTTCTCTCTATCGTCCAATACGAAAGACACTTTATAGCTGTCTGTCAATGCCGATGGAAGAATGATAGCTTCGTAGAATCCTGTTGTAGCATTGTGATAAGGGTTGATTGTAGCAACAGAGCTTTCGTCAACCGTCAGTACATCTGTTTGTATATTGAATGAAGCGGCAGTTTGCATCCCCTCAATCCGTACATCACTTACTTCCAACGGTTCTTTTTCCATATTCACAAACTTCAGAATCACTTTTGCCAGACGATGGGTAAAGTTTAATGAGATATGGGGTTCGTTCTCCGGAGAGTAGGTGTATTCTTCTTTCGTGGCAGCATATAGTAAGTCGCACGCCGTACTTCCTCTTTCTTGAGCGGCCAGTTGCACGGGATAATTAAAATTACGTACATCGGCATTATACGGATAGTATGCCACAAACTTCACCGGTGTTCCATCATTTTGCACTTTCAGCGGTGTAGTGGAAGTGAAAGAAACCGACGCACCCTCTTCCGAGCAGACATAAGGTACATTCGCTGCTTCTGTGACAGGTTCAAGAGTCTTCATATCCAATACGTATGTTCCGATCTTATCTCCGTCATTCCATGACGATCCGTCTTGGGTGACACGGGTTGAGAAACCTGTGAGGTCTACACCGAAGGTAACCTCTCCCGCAGTAGTAGGTTGTTTTGTACCTGAATCTTGCTCATCATCCGAACAAGAGAGGCAAAACAAACCACCTAACAAGGGATATAATAATGAATGAAATAATTTCATAACTGTAATGTTTAATCAGTATTACAAGAGTAATTCAATGGTTATTTTACATTCTTATACCAACGCGGGTCACCTACTTGAGCATCAATTCTCAGTTTGAAGTTGCCGTTTCCTGCATCTTCAAACAGTTCGGTAACTGTTTTGGACGTATCTATCCAGGCATTAGGAAAAGTATTTGTATCAATTGCTTTTCCATGTACATTCAATACAGGCATCTGTCCGGCTTCGGTAGCTGCCGCTGCATAGTTACCGGAGAATTCCCGTACATCCATTTTATAGCCTATGTTAGGGTTACTTGTAACGAAGCAGGCCGAAATATTATTCTTATAATAGAGATTACCATTCGCATATCGGCTTTCAAATGGAGTCTTTGCCATATCTGCCAATGTGCAATTTTCGACAGTGATAACTACACTATTGGCATCTTTCACGTAAATGACGCGTTCTGTCATTTTATAAAGTGTAGAGTTAGTGATAGTGATTGCTTTAGAACCATAATAGTTGAAGACATTTTGCATATTGGCAAACAGACAATCATCGATCACTACAGCAGAAAGTAAGTTTTGTGCCCCGTTATCTCCGGTTGACCAGTCACAAACAGTCTTCATGTTACTAAAGTTACACTTCTTGAAATCTACCACAGCATCAGTAGCGAGTTGGGCAGTTTCATTGTTAGTCAGCAGAGCGGTTGAGTTATCACCTGTAATATCTAAGTTATTCAATGCTATCTTTTGAAGACTGGTATATTGTATCTGTTTCAGATTCATCTTCACTTGTTTTTCTGTATCACCAATCAGTAACAACTCTGTTACAGCTTCGGGCACTACCATTGCATCGCTAAAGGTATAACCTTCTGCATTGGCAGCAAATACTAACGCAACTTTACCGGAAGCACCGGACAATATTGTCGACAGGTTTGTTTCTGCATTAATCGCTTTTTGAGCATAATCAGCAGGAATTGCTTCATTCTCTGAAACTTTATCACCGTCGCCATCCTCGCTGCCACCATCACCCCAAGGTGTGTTGCTGCCGGAACCACCGCCTATTTCTCCGCTAGTCTCTTTTCCTACATTGATATTGAAGGTATACTCATAGCCTGCAACAAACTTATCTATCTTGCTGCCTTCAGGCACTGTGTACTGATACTTACCACCGTCTGCCATGATAGTGAGCGACATTTTATTTATCAACTCTTCAGCAGGCAACATGATACCAATAAAAGATTTATCTCCTGTTTTCTGCAGGGAAATAGACTTCTGCGTATCCATGTTAGTCAATTTCCCGTCTATCAGGCTGAAAGTAGCTGTGGTATTCATCCCCCTACCGTTATACTTGTCACATTCGACACGTTTTCATTCGTAATCTTAACACGTAGAAGCACTAACTTATGATGGAAAGTGAATGCCAATCCACCTGCCAACAATGATTCCGTTGACTGGTTGGCAGCCTTTGCCCACATTAAATCGTGGGCAGAGATACCGTCAGACTGATCGCTTACATCTACTTTATAAAGTGCTGCTGTGGCATCAATAACATCTGCAGATGTAGTATGCGGATAATAGGCTACGAAATTCGTAGGCATATCATAGATTGCTATTCCGGGATCGGACGAGAAGTTCGCCGTAAGCCCCTCGCCAATCGTCGTATATTTCACGTTAAGGGCATCGTTCAACACATTCTTATCTTCCGTATCGAACATATATATACCAATAGCATCACCGTTCTCCCATTCACTGGTTTCGCTATTCAATCGTGTAGTGAAACGGTCGTTGCCCGAACTGATAGTGCGAAGCATTCTTTGACCATCGCCATCAGTAAGAGAATTTTCATTAACTTCACTACAAGCTACTGCCAACGTTCCGGCAACCGCTAAGAAAAATAAATGTTTCAGATTCATAATATTATATTTTAATTTATTCTTAATCATGTAAGTTCATATTCTCAATTTAAATTTAAGGCAACCAACGAGTATCACCGGCACGGTTGCTTACAATCGGAGAAGAGGTATCCTTAATCGTCAAGTCTCCATTAGCCGGATCGGCAAACAGTTCGACTGCCGTAATTTTCAAATCGGTCGCATTCATATTCTTACCTCCCAATGTATAGTCTGCGGTGGTATAGTTATTAGAGAATGTAGTAGTAGTGTTAGCACCGATAGCAAACAAGTCACCGCAAGGGGATGCCAACAAGATACCTTCCATTACCAATTTAGAACCTACGGCAGATTCAATGTTAATCAGACGTTGATTACGGCTGTAGTTGTAAATAGTTACATTCTTATATTCCAGGTCGATAGGTTTATCCATATAAGGAGCATATAAAAGGTTACCCCAGCCATAACCATTGGTTCCATCATTGTCGTTGCTAAATGTACAGTTGCGGAAGATTGCACGGTCTACCTGGTCATAAGAAACTCCGTTATCTTTGTCGAAAGACTGAAGATTAAATGCACCATAAGCACTTGTTTGCCATCCACAACCTTCGAAACGGCATCCTTCCATTTCCAGATTCATAATGTACTTGGCATTAGCGGACTGATGGCGCCAGAAACCTCGGCGAAGACTTATGAAATCGCAATTTACAAAGCTGACATTCTCTATTGTGTATGCCTTGCTGGTATTCATAAAGTAGTTATTGTTTGCTTCATGACGGAATTCAATATTATCAAACTCCAGACTGGAGAGGTAAGAACCCTCTGCAATACTCCAACTACCTTCCAAAACAACAATAGGTTTAACTCCATCACGACTACCGGCCAAACGGAAGCCTTTCATCAAAGCGAACGGAGTGACGCGGTAAGAAGAACCTGCAGGCAAATAGTATTCTGTACCTTCGGGCACTTCAGGATCGACATCGTTGTTCAGCAACATCGCAGATAAATCGTCATCAAGCCTACCGGTATGGACATAGCCGACGGGCCTGCCGTACGGAACGTTACCTGATTATAAGGTTTGTCATATTTACGCGGTTTACTGGTATCATACAGGTTGACAGCATACAGTGTATTCTTCGTTAAACCATCCACCTCGGCAAATCCCTGCATCATTTCTTCAATGGTCAGATAGCGGCTAATACCAGGCAGTGTCGTATTCATCATAGGGATAATGCTTATACTATCCACTGGATTCTGTTTATTGTCTTTCTTCCAGCGAATGATAGCCGATGATTCCGTAATTTCGGTTTTGAAACATCTTCCACCAGTTGGGCATATTCCGGACGAGCTTCAGTAGAGGCACTGGTGTATTTCCATTGCGAGTTGTTGGTAGCGTTGGCAGCATTACTGCGTACACGAATATAGAAAGTAGTTCCGTAAGGAATATCATCGATAAACACATAAGGATCAGTGGTTTCTATCTCCATAAACAAGCTGGTATGATATTGATCCTGATGTAGTTGTACCGTATAAGAGATAGCATCGTTCACTTTATACCATACCAATGTCACAGAGTTTGCTTTCACCTCCGGTTTCTCCAATACAAACCGGGGCTGGAACAGGTCGTCCACTTTCGTATATTTATCATCTGCCTCGCAGCCTATGAACAGGGTGCCGCAAAGGAGTGCGGGCAGCATAGCCGTTGCAAGTTTTCGTAATAACTTTATCATAACGTTTGTCTTTTTACTGATTAGTATCCATAATAGTTCCGAATCAATCCGCGATGGTCTGTTATAACCTTTGCAGGATAAGGACACAGGTATCTCACAGGATCGGTAGGTTTCACTAATTGATCGTTGTTCTTGTTGATAAATCCACGGAAACTCCATGAAATAGCATCCAACGTTTCATAAAGCTGTGTTTCTTTGTTCAACACTCTCCATCCCAACGCATACTCCAATACTGTGTAACCGGCAGGGCGACCTACACCGGGACCATATTCGTCAATACCTACAATGTCTAATACCTTTCTATCAGAATGTTCAGGGTCCGTCACTTGCTTGTAATAGATATTAGACGGTACTTTCTCAATGCCTGGTACGTAAGCTCCGTTAGCTACCAATCCCCAATTAGTCATCTCGTTATAAAGATTGTAGATAACTTCACCATATTTATTCCAACGCGCAAGATCGTATTTACGAATACCTTCACCACCAAACTCCCATTTACGCTCATCCATGACTGCTTGGAAGAAATCTGCTTCATTAGTCGCTCTCTACATAACTTTCTACTTTCTCCGTCCATTGAGCCGCATCGAAGCACGGCGGCGAACACGCTTCAGTGCTTCTTTGGCATCGTCACGCGGTCCGTAAAGTTCATTGACTGCTTCAGCATACATCAGCAAAACATCTGCAAAACGCATACGTACACTGTTGATACCTGTATTAGAACCACTGGAAGCACCCAGCGGAGACTGCATATAGAGTTTGGACCATTTACCAACACCCATACCAGTCACTCCCATATCAATCTCCTGATTCAGGTCTTTATCATATTTATAAGGTACACAAGTCATATCACGACGCAAATCATCCTTATCAAACGAATAAACATACGTACCGCAGAAAGTTACGTAGTTGCGGGCGCTGCCATAAGAGTGCTTACCTTCTGCAATAGTAACACCGATATTATAGCCATAACGACTGGTGACACTTTTCAGCATCGGAACAGCGAACATGACATCATAGTTGTTGGCAGTCTTCCAGTTACATTCATTTACCCACAAGTTTTCAAAACTTTGAGTCAAGTCGTGTTTGCTTTCTTTGATTACCTTCCCCAGATAAGTGATGGCAATCTCATAATAATGTTCAAAGTTATCACCTCGTTCCATGTAACCTACGTGAGTCACATCTTCTTTGTCGGCACGAAGAGTCCAACCACCCCGATAGAGAGCCAACTGTCCGATAAGCGACTGGCAATATTCGCGTGAAGCACGTTCTACGCCATAATCCAAATCGACTGCATATTTCATCATCGGTTCTACAGCTATCAAGTCATCAATCAGATATTCCAGAATGACATTGCGGTCGGTAGTACCCAGACTGAAGAAGTCATCGGTCGCTTCCGTTGGTTTGATAATAAACACTACATCTCCCCATGTACGGATCAAGTCCAGATAGAGCATGGCACGAAGAGTTTTCACTTCTCCATACATCTGTTGTGTTTCGGAAGGAGTATCACCTGTTACTTTATCGGAAAACAATGGTGACTCCTGCACAGCCTGCAAAAAGTCGTTGGCATAATTGATAGCATAATAGATATTGTTCCAAGTAGCGTTCAATACCGACCAGGTGGGACGGGAATCAAAGCAGCCTATATCCGAGCCATTGGTACTGACAGTGTTGTTCTTGAACGAACTCATTTCCACATCGGTATTCGTATTCAAACCGCTGGCAAGGTTACTTCCGTACAATCCGTCTTCCGTCATGGAAGAGTAGATACGGGTCATCAACGCTTTCATCTCCGATTCGCTGGAAAATATGTACTCGGGAGTAAAGCCGGAGGCGGGGTGCACATCAAGAAAATCATCGCAAGACGTCAAAGTGAACATAGTTCCGGCAATGAGTGAGTATATTAGTTTCTTATTCATTGTTCTTTCATTTTATAGATTTCAATTAAAAAGTCAACTGTGCACCAAATGTATAGGTACGGCTACGCGGATAACGGTTATAATCAATGTTCGGTGTCAAACCGGTAGCGATGTTCACCTCCGGATCATAACCACTATATCCGGTAAGGGTAAACAGATTATTGCCCGATACATAGAAACGCACTTTACTCAAACCGACTTTCTTCGTCCACACACTTGGTAAGGTGTAACCGAGGGTAGCTGAATTAAGACGCAGGAATGAACCGTCTTCCACGGCATACGACATACAGATGGGGCGTCCGATGGAAGTGGGATTCCACATGGTAGCATTCTTATTGAATTCTGCCAGTACTTCCGGACTGTAACGGATCTCATTACCCATGTCGTCGAAGTTACGCCAGCGTTTATCTGAAGCGATGTCCATCAGGAAGTTGTTCTCTTTATTGTCCGCCCAAGTGGTCAGCATAATTTTGTTGGCATTCAGTACATCAAAATCATACATAAAGTTGAAGAACATACTCATATCAAATCCTTTATAAGTAGCATTCAGACCAAAACCTCCCGAGAATTTCGGAGTAGTGTTGCCAATAACAGTACGGTCGGCTTCTGTCAGCTGATAAGGATTGGTGCTGTTGGGATCTACCGGAGTGAGTTTCTTGAACTTGGCATTACCGGGACGCGGAGTGTCGGACAATGGGCTTGAATCTACCACTCCTTCTTTCAGTTTCCATGTTCTGGATTTGGAGTCGAAAGATTCAAAATCGGCTACGGTATAGAATCCATCATTGACATAACCGTAAATCAAACCACTGGTACCACCCACATAGGCACGATAATCATCAGAGTTCACGACGTCATTTCTCCAGGCCGAAGTGAGAATCCATTCTTTTTCACCACTTGCCAGTTTATCAATCTTGTTTTTATTATGACCGATATTGAATGTGGCGTTCAGTGAGAAGTCTTTCGTTTCTATCAGCCAGGCATTCAGTTGAAGTTCTATACCCCGATTGGATGTCTGTCCCACATTGGTCATCAGTTTAGTGTAGCCTGTGTAACCTGGAATATCCGAAGGCACCAGCAAATCTTTGACTGTATTCCAGTACACATCAATCGTACCGCTAAGGCGTTCTTTAAAGAAACCGAAGTCAATACCAATGTTACGTGTGATGGTGGTTTCCCATTTCACATCAGGATTGTACACATATTTAGAGTTATAGAAGTTATAGTAATAGTGGCTGACTTCTCCCCATCCGGCAGGACGGGAACTGCTTACCCCATACAATTTCTGATAAAGGTCGGCATCGATACGGTCGTTACCGGAA
>SCPO01000210.1_pt1 | contig 30652 bp, 25 predicted proteins | sample 6106821 | NCBI WGS metagenome assembly SCPO01 (sample SAMN10720448, study PRJNA508395) | human gut metagenome | isolation source: Participant 2 stool, 0 month | host: Homo sapiens | collected 2017 | reverse complement strand
TGGGCACGGAAATTGCCGCCGGCAAGAACATACTGGACCTTGCCGCTGGTCGTAATGCCCTCATTAAGGCCCGGTGCAGCAAACTCCGGCACTGGCTTTCCGGCAAAGGAAGAATGGGGCAGCTGATCGACAAAGGATTCCATCTTCTTTTCTGCCGTTTCCCTGTGGCTTTCGTCACAGCAAAGGCTCATAACAAGACGGTCCTTATTGAAGAAAGCGGACATCAAAGTCTTCAGGTTTTCAATGACGCGGTCCGCCTTTTCCTCAAAATGCGCGCACAGATCCTGGAGGAACTGGTAATAGGTCAGCTGATCATGCTCGCTGGAGCGGCCGGAATCGGAGAAATAACTAGAAAGACGGATGGTGGCAACGGTCATGCCTCGTGAGAAAAACAATGCATCCCAACCCGCCTTGACTTCTTCCACGATTTCCTTGAGGCGGGCCTTGTCCCCCACATGGCTGGTTAGTGCCAGGGCTTCAAGAAGCTCAAAGAGCCGGTCCTCATTATGTTCCAGAACTTTGGCCGTCACCTTGAAATAGTTCCTGAAGTCATTCATGTCCCGATAGGAGGTATAAGGCTGGATAGCAAAGGAAAGTCCTCCAATATATTGGTCTGTAAACGTGTTTAATTCTTCATAGGTGAATGTATCCGTATTGACCTTTCCGAGGACGTCAGAAAGCAAATATGCGCATGTGAGAAGGTCTTCCGGTACGCCTGTCATATCAAAACACCAATCATAATAGACGATTTGGTTCGTAAAGGCAGGGCGGTAAAGCAGGGTATAGCTCCCCTTTTCCGTGACTACAGGTGTTTCAAAGGAAACCGTCCGCTTGATATCATCCCGCTTTAATAAAGGAATTGTTTCCAGTGCTTCCGGTGAGTCTTCTGCCGCCTGACGGGCATGGAGTTCATCGGCAATGACCTTGATTTCATTGATTTCATCCTGTGAGAGGCCTTCTTTGATGGCCTGCATCTTTTTCGGAAGAGGGCGCCGTCCTTTTCTTCCTTCCCCGGCTCCGGCTTCAGCGTCAGGAGCACTTTATGCGTGTTATCAAGAAGGAGCGTTTCAATGAGGGACTCATAATAATGCGTGCCGATTTTACCGCGCAGGAAATCCAAGGTTTCCGTAAATTTTAGGCACGTCGTAGGATCCCCACCATAAAGCCAGGTCTCCATGATCGAAAGTCCATAGATGAGTCCTTTTGGGTAGACATTGAAATCAGCTTCGCGCATCTTGAATTCTTCGCTGCTGAGTTCTGCTTCCATAAGTTCCTGCGGGATGCCCTTGCGGGAAAGCTCCTGGAGCGTGCTGTAAAGGACCTTGATGAAACGGTCTTTTTCACTTTCCTCACTGCCGCTAATGCGGATAGAAAGAACGGGCTGGAGCTGGGAGGCATTGAGGCTGCCTGATACATCGCTGCCGAGACCGGCCCGCAGGAGGGCAAGGCGCAAGGGGGCGTTATCGCCTTCAAAAAGGACCTTTGTAAGGACTTTAAGGGCCATGGTCTGTTTCTGGTCAAGGCTTGATCCCATAACAATGTTAAGGGAAAGATAGGTCTTGTGATCCACGTCCACCCCCTGGGCTTCCGGATAGTAGGCCGTCACTTCTTTTGTCCGGTCAAAGGGGCCTGCAGGGGAATCTTGACGGAAAAATCCGGATCTTTATCAAAATGGCTCAGGTAAGCTTCATCCAAATAAGACAAATAGGCATCAATATCCATATTGCCATAAAGATAGATGAAACTATTCTGGGGACTGTAATAAGTCTTATGGAAATCAAGGAACATTTCCTGCGTCAAAGTAGGAATCTCCTCTGGATAACCGCCCGATTCAAAACGGTACGGCGTATCCGGGAAAAGGGCCTTGTTCACCTCATTTTCTTCTACGGCATCAGGGGAAGAATAGACCCTTTCATTTCATTGTAGACGACGCCGTTATAGACAAGCTGGCCCGCTTCATCGAATTCATAGTGCCAGCCTTCTTGACGAAGCGTGAAGGGGTTTTTATAGGTATTGGGATAAAAGACAGCATCAAGATACACATCGACTAGATTCCTGAAATCCTTATCATTGCGGCTCGCTACAGGATAGACCGTTTTATCGGAATAGGTCATGGCGTTGAGAAACGTATTGAGGGACCCTTTCACAAGTTCGACAAAGGGTTCCTTGACCGGGTATTTGCGGGACCCGCAAAGTACGGAATGTTCCGTTATATGGGCCACACCGGTATCATCCCGACTGGGCGTCCGAAACCCAATGGTAAAGACTTTGTTGTCATCGTCGGAAGCCACATAAAAAAGACGGGCCCCACTTTTTTCATGGGTCATTTCATAGCCCATGGCCTTGATATCACAAAGATCGGTGATTCGATCCACGCGAAAGCCATGGACCTTATCATTCAGGGAAAACTGCATATTGGATAACCTCCATTCAGGGAACAAAATCAGCAAAGATGGATTCTGCATCTAAGAACTGTATCACCCTGCATTATAGTAGAAATTGATGAAAAAAGCCATAGCCACCCCTTCCGGCACAGAAAAAGGACCCACCCCCCAAGGAGGTGGATCCTCTGTTTAGACAGGAGCTGAACAACTTATTTGAAGTACTGTACACCGGACAGGAAGATTGGCTGGAACTTGTTGCCCGGAATGTTCTTCATGAGGCCATCGGTGTAGCGTTCGGAATGGCCCATCTTGCCGAGGACGCGGCCATCGGGGCTGGTAACAGACTCGACGGCATAGAAGGAACCGTTCGGGTTGTACGGGCTTTCCATGGTCGGATTGCCGGCAAGGTCAACATATTGGGTGCCAATCTGGCCATTGGCAACAAGGTGTTTGATTTCCTCCTCCGTCGCTACGAAACGGCCTTCCCCATGGGAAACGGCGATGGTATGGATATCACCAGGTTCGCAAAGGCTGAGCCACGGAGATTTGTTGGAAACCACTTTTGTGTCGACCATTCGGGAAATATGACGGCCAATGGTATTGAACGTCAGCGTCGGGGAATCATCCTTCAGCGGTACAATATGACCGTACGGCACAAGGCCGAGCTTGATCAGGGCTTGGAACCCGTTGCAGATTCCAAGGATCAGGCCATCACGGTTCGTCAAAAGATCTTCCACGGCTTCTGTAAGAGTTGGGTTGCGGAACATGGTGGCCATGAACTTACCAGAACCATCCGGTTCATCACCGGCAGAGAAGCCACCGGGAAGAGCCATGATCTGCGCCTGTTTCATTCGTTTGGCCATTTCTTCCACCGATTCCTTGATGGCGTCTGGCGTCAGGTTGCGGATTACGAAGATATCCGTCTTCGCTCCAGCGGCTTCAAAGGCGGCAGCCGTATCATATTCGCAGTTGATTCCTGGGAATACGGGAATGAAGACCGTCGGTTTGGCAACGTTATAGGGAGCGGTCAGCGGTAGATCATTGGTGTAAGCCGGCATGCGTACATCCTTCTTTTCTTTCCGCGGTGCCTTCATGGGGAAAATCTTATCCAGGGTCTTCGTATAGGCGGCTTCAATTTCAGCAAGACTGATTTCTGTATCGTTGACGACCACTTTGCCCTCATCGGTCAAGGTTCCCAGAACGAGAAGATCCGTCCCCGCAAAAACTTCTTCCGCATCTGCCCCATCTTCAAGTTCTACAAGGAAACCAGCAGGCTGCAGGGTGAAGAGACATTCCTCGTGAAGGAATGGCTTAACAAAGGAAAATCCGAGCTCGTTGCCAAGGCACATGGCAGAAATCGCGGCAGCGACACCGCCTTCCTTGACCACACCAGCCGTAATGACCCGCTTGGAAAGGATGCCCTTATGGAGGGAAGCAAGGAGTTTCTTTAAGGCGTCGTAATCAATGACTTCATGTTCATCACAGCTAGCAGGCAGGAATACCACGGTATGACCGGCTTTTTTGAATTCATTGGAAATCGTGTCCCGACCATCCATGACGCCTACGGCAAAACTGATGAGCGAAGGCGGAACTTCAAGATCCATAAAAGTACCACTCATGGAATCCTTTCCGCCAATGGCAGGAAGGCCCAGCTCGCAGCAAGCTTCGTAGGCTCCTAACAGTGCGCTGAGCGGTTGTCCCCAATGCTTGCTGTCATGGAGTTTTGGGAAATATTCCTGCATGGAAAGACGCAGCTTGCTAGGATCGGCGCCAAGGGCTGCTGCACGGCAGACAGATTCCACGACTGCGTACATACCGCCATGATAAGGACTCCAGCAAGCGACGTTTGGATTATAACCAGCGGCCATGACAGAGGCCGCCGTCGTTTTGCCGCCCAGTACTGGAATCCGGGCCGCCATCCCTTCGGATTGAGTCAGTTGACGCTTACCGCCAAAAGGCATGATGACAGTCCCACGTCCGATGGTCCCATCAAAACGTTCCCCCAGCCCTTCCTGACTGCAGACGTTCAAGCGGTCCAGGTTACGGAGCCAGCGATCCTTGATGGACGAAAGGCCCTGCACTTGTTCGGGGATTTCATTGAAAGGAGAAGGCGCCGTAATGGCTTCCACTTCAACGTCAGCCTTTTGGGAAATCCCATTCGTATCGAGGAAGGCACGCGAAAGATCGACGATTTTTTCCCCACGCCAGTACATGACAAGGCGTGGATCCTTGGACACCTCGGCAACAACCGTTGCTTCCAGGTTCTCTTCATCGGCTGCATCCATGAATGCCTTCAGGTCCTTGGCGGCAATGACAACAGCCATACGTTCCTGGGACTCACTGATGGCAAGTTCCGTACCATCAAGGCCTTCATATTTCTTGGGAACCTTATCCAGATTAATGACAAGCCCCGGAGCAAGTTCCCCAATCGCCACGGAAACGCCGCCTGCGCCAAAGTCGTTACAGCGCTTGATGAGACGGGTCACTTCAGGATTGCGGAAAAGACGCTGGATCTTACGTTCGTTGGGAGGATTGCCCTTCTGGACCTCTGCCCCGCATTCACTGAGGGATTTGGTCGTGTGTTCCTTGGACGCACCCGTTGCGCCGCCCATACCATCACGGCCCGTACGGCCGCCAAGAAGTACAACAAGGTCACCATCACTGGGTCGTTCACGGACGACGGCATCACGAGGTGCCGCGCCGATTACAGCGCCGACCTCCATCCGCTTGGCTACAAAACGGTTGTGATAATATTCTTCTACAAGACCTGTAGCAAGGCCAATCTGGTTGCCATAGGAACTATAGCCAGCAGCGGCGCCTTGGGTGATTTTACGCTGTGGCAATTTCCCAACAAGGGTCTTATCATAAGGCGTACGTGGGTCACCTGAGCCCGTGACACGCATGGCTTGATAGACATAGCTGCGGCCGCTCAATGGATCACGGATGGCACCGCCAAGACAGGTTGCCGCACCACCAAAAGGCTCAATCTCCGTGGGATGGTTATGGGTCTCGTTCTTAAACATGACGAGCCATTCTTCTTCGTTTCCATCTACCGTAATGGGGACAACAATGCTGCAGGCATTGATTTCCTCAGAGGCATCCAAATCAGGCAGATGGCCTTCTTTTTTCATCTTCTTGGTCGCAAGGCAAGCCATGTCCATCAGCGTGACAGGCCGCTCTGTATCCTTGCCATAGACAAATTCTCGATCCTTCAGGTAGCGTTCCAAAGCCTGCTGGATAGGTTCCGTATAGACGCTCTCCTCAATATTGATTTTCTCAAGATTGGTTTCAAAAGTGGTGTGGCGGCAATGATCGGACCAGTATGTGTCAAGAACCTTGATTTCAGTAATGGAAGGATTCCGGCCTTCTTTCTGGAAATATTCCTGGATAAAAGCAAGGTCTGCTTCACTCATGGCCAGTTCCTGTTCCGTAAGGAACTGATGGAGTTCTTCCTTGGAAAACTGCGTGAAGCCCTTGATGATGGCAACTGGTTTCGGAGCTTCCCAGCTCATTTCCAGGCTGTCAGGTTTTTGTGTGGAGGCTTCCTGGGCTTCTACAGGGTTGATGGTGTACTTTTTGATTTTTTCAACGTCAGCATCGGTCAGATTGCCTTCCAGAAGGATGACCTTTGCAGCAGCAACTGCGGGCCGTTTACCCTGACTAATGAGCTGTACACACTGAGCGGCAAAGTCTTCCCGCTGGTCATACTGGCCAGGCAGGAGTTCAATGGCAAAGCTCTTCACGCCTTCTGGGATTTCCAGCGTCTCATCATGAACCGTATCTACCGGCGGTTCAGACAGGACAACCCGTTTAGCAGCTTCATAGTCCTCATCGGACAATCCTGCAATATCGTAGCGATTGACGATACGCAGCCCCGTCAGCTGGGTCATGCCCAAGGTTCCCACAAGATCTGCCAGGAGTCCTGCTGCTTCAACAGCATACTCCTTCTTTTTTTCCACATAAATCCTTCTCATCGATTCGCTCATGACAGCCTCCCTTAAAAATATTCATTGATAAAGTTTACTTTTTTGGGGAACAACGTTTCAAGCGTCCACAGGGATGATTCTTCTTCCACGTGGATAAAGCCCGCGTCTTTCAGCTCCCGGGCCCCGTACGTCCCGAAAAAGAGCTGGGTCAGACTGGAAATATCCATGAGAACCGTTGGATCATCAAGCGTATTGAAAAGGGTTATCCCTTTTTCATCAAAATGCATCTTCACGAGCATCGTATTGAGGGGCACCTGCTCGTCCCGGATTCCAATGACGAGTTCCCTACCTACAAGGCAATCCGGAACGGAAAGACTTTGCAGGACCTGGGCCGCGTTCACAATCCTTCCCATCATAAAAGGGACCATCCGGGGCGCCAGCTGCTGACTGGAGAGCCTCAGGTACAGCAGGTCATCACAGGGACCAAGATAGGAAAGCTTCTCAAAGGTTCCGTAAAATCCCTTGAAATAACGCAGAAGCTCCAGCTTGGCAGCCGGGGCAAGCGCCATCAGTTCCTGGATGGTTATGATTCCTTCCCCTTTCTGATAGAGGGCATAACCACAGGTTTTTTCTCCGTTTTTGAGCACAACAGTTTCGAGGCCTTCCCGGGATCCTGACCCAAGAAGATTTTCCCACTCCTGGTGGTTTCTTTTGACATATCCTGTATAAGCCGCCATGGCGTCATCATAAACCGGCGCCAGCAGCGCCTCGGCCTCTTTGGTAGAAATCCTATGAAAAGTATACCCCGTAAGGCTCTCGCCTACAAGGTCAATCTCCCGCAGGGGCAATTCATACTGGGTGCGAAGGGCCGTAAAACTAAAGCCATAAGGCAGGTAAATCCCGGCATGGATTGGCATCAGGACGACAAAGGGAACCTTCATGGCCCGCAGCATGGTAAACGTCTTATCCATGAGTTCGCCCATTACGTGGCGTCCTCGGGCTTCTGGAGCTGTGGCGACGCCAACCAAATAAGGCACGCGGAAATCCTTGTTCCTTACATGGATCGTGTAGGGGTTCAGGTGCACCATTGTCATCAGCCGATGATCCTCAAAACCGCCTAACATCTTATTCTGCTTCAATGCATACTCGGAAAAATACCATTCGTAAAATGGGGTCCCTTTTTTTTCGAAACATTCATCCCAGAGCGCCGCCACTTGGGGCAGCGTCTTTTCATTGATGAGACGAAAATCCATGCTCCACCTCCCTTAACGAATGATTGTATTGTATTTCTTGACCATGAAGATGGGGTTATAGGATTCCTTGGCTTTTCGAAGTCCTTCCTTACCCATATCCTCTTCTCGGTTGATAAACTGCACATCTGGCCAGGCATTTTGGACAAAGTCCTTATTGATGGCTGTAAAAAGTCCGCGGACATTGGGATCTGCTTTTTCGACATGGACAACAGCCGTGTGTTCACTGACCTTTTCCCCAAAGGTAAAGGCTTTTACCTGACCATCCAAACGGATGAGGCCGCCACGGATCTTCAGGAATTCCATATTATTCAGTCCTTCTTCAATGGCGCAGGCTTCGCATTTGATCGTTGGATCGGTCTCAGCCCGCTGGGCACACCACGCCTTGCCAAAGGCAATACATTCATCTTTGTTTGCCGCATTGATTTCTTCATAGACGTAATCGGGGTGTTCCTTGATGAATGCATTGTAATGGTTCTTCTTGCTGTGATACTTTCGTCCCGATAAGGTCGCAAGTTTCTCCCGGTCATAGACGTAATCCCAGTTATCCCGGTCCTCTGTGTACTCCGTAATTTCCGGCATGGTTCGTTTGAATCGTTCCATCGTTGATTCATAAATTCCATGAAATTCAAAAGGCCCGCCAAAATATTCTTTCAGTGCGTTCACGATAAGGGGCATATCCTCATCCTTGCCGCCGAAAGGAGGCAGGACGAAGGTAACCCCATTAACGGTGACCTTGAGAATAAGGGCACCATGGCTGATTGCCCAGAATGTGTCATAGCAGCCACGCCAAATGAAGGTCGATCCAAAGCAGCATTCTGAGCCGCGATAATCCGCTTCATTATAGTAGTCATCAAAAATAGGTTTATCCGATATATCGACATGTTTAAATTCTAAAATAAAAATCTCTCCTAACTTTTTTGGATGATACCATTATACCAGATATCATCAAGAGGGGAAAATGACCGCAAAAGGAGAGTGCCTCCGACTTAGGTCAAGGATCCCATTTGATTCAGGTAAATTAAGCGATACCCCATCAAATCATCATAGGTCAGTTTGGTCACACTTGTATTATCCAATGTCAAGTGCCACATGCAGTCAATAGGGGCTTGAAGAATGCAGCATAATAACAGGCGAATCATCCCGCCATGGCTTACGACCATCACTGCCGTGCCATCTTCCATGGCATCCTTGACTTCATTAAGTCCTTTCATTCCCCGTGCCTGGGCCTCTTGAAGGTCTTCAGCACCGGAGAGTGTCACTTGAGTCGGTGTCAGCCAGAGCGTCTGCAGGCGCTTCGAGTCCGTTTTTCTTAAGTCTCTGATCCGGCAGCCTTCCCACTCCCCAAAGGAAATTTCCCGGAATGCAGCAAGGGCCTGTGGGACAAGTTGTTTTTCCTCAGCAAGAGGCCGAGCTGTTTCCTTGGTCCTCATAAGATCGGATGTATAAAGGGCCGTAACCATAAGGTCACGGGCTCGTTTTTTTAGGGAAAGGGCCTGCTCCTGTCCAACTGGACTGAGCGGATGGTCCTCCCAGCCCTGGAAACGGCCTTCTTCATTGGACCTTGTTCGTCCATGACGGACGAGGTAAATGGTTTTCATGTCGCTTTCCTTTCTGTACAAAAGGGCTGGTTGCCGTCATATAGAAAAACGAGCCTATTTCCGAGGCTCGTTTTCGATTGGAAAATCCTGCCTTGGGCAGGAAGTCCCTTATGCTCTTTCGATGTATTCGCCCGTACGGGTATCGATACGAAGCACATCGCCTTCGTTGATGAACAGAGGGACTTTTACCACATAGCCCGTGTCCATGGTTGCATTCTTGTTGCCGCCCGTAGCGGTATCCCCTTTGATGCCCGGTTCCGTTTCAACAACGGTCAGTTCAACCGTATTCGGCAGTTCGACCCCGAGGATCCGGTTATCAAAAGAAGAAATCTTGACGTTCATATTTTCCTTCAGGAAATTCATAGCGCTGCCCAGTTGATCTTTGTTAAGCTCAATCTGTTCGTAGGTTTCATTGTCCATGAAGACATACATGCCATCATTTTCATAGAGGTACTGCATTTCACGGCGAACGACCTCAGCATTCGGGAGACGTTCAGCGGCGTTGAACGTACGTTCAACAACAGCACCCGTACAGAGGTTGCGCATCTTGGCACGGACAAAGGCTGCCCCTTTCCCCGGTTTGACGTGCTGGAATTCAACTACCTGCCAAGCATCGCCGTCAATTTCAACTGTTACACCTGTTTTAAAATCGTTCGTAGAAATCATTGAAACACCCTCCAAAAATTTTCTTGTTAAGCTTATAGGATTTCCATAAGTTCCTTTTCAACCAGCGTCAGCCGCTCACAACCCCATTCCGTTACAATGACGGTATCTTCAATGCGGACACCGCCCTTGCCCGGCAAATAGATGCCCGGTTCCACCGTTACAATGGCACCCACAGGAATCGGATCCGGATTGCCTTTATTGAGGTTCGGCTTTTCGTGGATATCAAGACCCACACCATGACCCAGTCCATGACCGAAGTAGGCACCATACCCCTTGGACGCGATAAAATCACGAACGGCCTGATCCACTTCAATGCCCGTCTTGCCAGGGAACAGGACTTCTTCCCCCAGTTCATTGGCGGCAAGGACAATCTCGTAGATTTCCTTTTGCCAAGGAGCCGCTTTTCCCATGACGACCGTGCGAGTCATATCACTGCAGTAACCGTCATAGATGCAACCAAAATCAAAAGTGACGAAGTCACCTTCCTCAATGACCTTATTTGAGGCCACTCCATGAGGCAGGGCGCTGCGCACGCCGGAAGCAACAATCGTATCAAAAGAGGTTTTCTGGGCCCCTCTTTTTCGCATATTATACTCAAGTTCTGCAGCAAGTTCAGATTCCCTCCGCCCCACTTTGATATGGGGAATGAGTTCATGAAAAGCGTCGTCAGCAATGGCGGCAGCTTTGAACATTTTACGCTGTTCCTCTGGGGATTTGACTGCCCTCAAAAAGACGAGATTCACATTCTTGAAACTTGCTTTAGGAAGGGCCTTTTGCAAGGCCGTGGCTTCCGTATAGGAAAAATAGTCACCATCAAGGGCCAAACGCCATGCTGGTCTTACCTGATCCACGACGGAAAAAAGGCCATGCTGGTGTTCCAGGATTTCACATTCAGGAGCCTGCTGCTGCGCCTGCAGGATGTAGCGCGAGTCCGTAATAAGAACGGCCCGTAAAGCGTCTACATAAAGAAGACTTTCTCCGCCCGTAAAGCCCGTGAAATAGCGAATGGATGAATCCCCCTTGATGAAGATTCCCTGTACGCCTTCCTCTTGGAGGAAGGTTCTGAGCGTAGGTAATGGTTTCATAAGCGACCTCCCACAAAAGTACCCTACTATATTAGCATATTCCCTGCAATTTGCCTATATTGAAACGGGAAAATTTTAGGGAAAGTGTACAAAATCATACGGAATTTTATAGAAAAACCTTTTTCTAGGCTTTTTTGAGGCGCCTTACGAGGGAATAGGGTTCCATGCGGGCGTCCCCAACGGCCGTAAAGATCATCTGTGCATGAGGTGCGGCAGCAATGGGCGTGCCCGTTTCATCCTCCATGTCCGACAAGGTCCAGGGAAAGACCGTTCCACCCAGGCGTCAAGATTTCAAGGGTTTCCCCTTCCTTCACATTGTTTCGCTGCTCCAGCGTCACCCGCCCCGAAGCAGCGTCGTAGTCGTTCACAAGGCCTACAAAATCCGCTGTCTGTTCATAGGAACTTGTTGTATAGACCTGACCGTCTGCTTCCGGTCTGTGTTCAAAAAAGCCCGTCGTATAGGGACGATGGGAAATTTTGAGCAGTTCTTCCTGCCATTCAGGCAGCACGGAAAAGTGTTCCGGATCCCTCAGATAGGCATCAATGGCCTTGCGATAAACGCTCACCACTGTTGCGACATAATGGACACTCTTCATGCGACCTTCAATTTTGAGACTTTTACGCCGCTTTTGATGAGGTCCGGCAGATGATCCAAGAGACAAAGGTCCTTTGAATTCATGATGTACGTGCCTTGCTCATCTTCGGCAATATCAAAGGCTTCATCAGGACGGTTTTTCTCTTTTAAGGAAAACTCCCAGCGGCAGACTTGTGCACAAGCGCCTCGGTTGCTGTCCCGACCCGTAAAGTAGTTGCTCAAAAGGCAGCGGCCTGAATAGGAAATACACATTGCACCATGGACAAAGACCTCAACCTCTGCATGGATGTTCCGCACGATTTCGGAAATCTCCCCAAGGGACAGTTCCCTCGCAAGGACCACCCGTTCAGCACCGAGCGCCTCCCAAGCCTTGGCGGCCTCATAGTTTGTCACGTTAGCCTGGGTACTGACATGAAGGGCCAGATTCGGTACGATTTTTCGGGCCATCATCCATACCCCGAGATCAGAAACAAGGAGCGCATCCACACCGGCGTCCTCTAGGTCCTTTAGATACGAGGGAAGCTGGGGAAGATCACCATTATGAGGAACAACGTTCACAGTCACATAGACTTTTTTATCCAAGTTATGGGCAAACGTGCAGGCCTCCCTGATTTCTTCCATTGAAAAATTTGCGGCAAAAGCCCTCAGTCCGAAAGCCTTGCCGCCTAAATAGACTGCATCGGCACCATAGCGGAGCGCCATTTTACACTTATCGAGGCTTCCGGCAGGTGCAAGAAGTTCAATTTGATTCATATGTCTACATCTCCATGGATGGCTCGGATCATCGCCTTATGTTCCTCATAGGTCTTGGTAAAACGATGATAGCCATCCTTATCTGCTACAAAATAGAGGTAATCCGATTTTTGGGGATTGAGGACAGCTTTGATTGCCTGCTCGCTGGGACTTGCAATCGGTCCTGGCGGAAGCCCAGGATACAAGTACGTATTATACGGAGAATCCACTTTAAGGTCATCATAGCGAAGGTCACCCTTTGATTCCCTAAAAGATATTGGATGGTCGTATCGGATTGGATGGGCATATTCTTATGAAGGCGGTTCAGAAATACACCAGCAATAAGAGGCATCTCATCTTCATGAACGGCTTCCTTTTCCACCATGGCAGCAAGGTTCACCACATCACGAATACTCATGCCGCTTGCTTTGATCTGATTCTTTAGCTCCTCATCCAGACGACGGTTAAATTCCTTGACCATGGTGGCAAGGATTTCCTTTTCCGTGGCGCCTTCCGGCAAATCATATGTAGCCGGATAGGCAAAGCCTTCCGCCTTATAGATTACATGGGGATTGGGCGTCTCCATATAAGGATACGGTGCATAATCAATGGCCGCTTGTTGGAAAGCTTCGGCCGAACCCAACTTTCCTTTTTCCAGTTTGGCCGCAATCTGAGGGATGCTCGAAGCTTCAGGCACAGTAAACTTGTTGTAGCGCGTCTTTCCCGACGCAATGATGTCAATGATTTCGGCATCACTCATGCCTGCCGTGATTTCATAATTTCCCGCTTTCAGCATACTTTCCTTATGGGTCAGCTTTGCCGTCAGGAGAAACAATTCCGGACTGCGTACGGCCTTCTCCTCATGAAGCAAAGCAGCTATATCCCGTGTTGTCATGCCATCCTTGATGGTAAAATGGACCAATGCCCCTGTTGCAAGGTTAGCATTGCTGTTGAATCCGTGGAGGTACCAGTAGACAGCGCCACTAAAGGCTGCCAAAAGAACCAGAAGGACACATACAAGCTTTTTGGCCATGTCCTTTGCTCCTTACTCTTCATCCATCTCCTGGGTGATTTCTTCATAGGCCTTTTTAACGGCCTCAAATTCTTCATCCGTCGGATCCACATAGACAGGTTCGCCGTCAGTATCGAACTCAATGCGGGCAATCATGACCGCGTCATCTTCTTCCAAGGCTTCTGCTTCCTCTTCATCCATAGGTTCACGGACAAGAAGGGCAAAACTCTTGTTATCAATAGGGATGACCATTTCTTCTGCATAGTAGGTCTTATTCCCCTTATCGTCAGTAACAACAACCAAAGCCTCTTGATCTTCGGTTTGGAGCATATCTTGATCTTTTGTCATGGCATTACCTCCTTAGGCTGTCCAGATAATTTTGTAAGATGACGACGGCCGCCATCATATCAATGACTTTCTTGCGTTTTTTACGTGTCAGATCTGCATCGATAAGAACCTTTTCCGCCGCCACCGTGGAAAGCCGTTCATCCCAAAGGGTAATCTTTGCATCGGGGAATTCGGTTTGCAGCAATTTGGAAAAAGCCTCACTCGCTTTTCCGCGCTCACCAATGGTTCCATTCATATTTTTGGGGTAGCCCAGGACAAAAGCCCCCACTTCTTCCTTTTGGACCAATTCATGAAGGCGTGCCAAATCATTCTTGGTTCCGCTGCGCCGAATGGTTTCGATGCCGCGCGCAATCAGTCCCATCTCATCGCTTACAGCGACACCGATGGTGCGTGTTCCGAGGTCAAGACCCATGATCCTCATTTTTGGGGCAATTCCTTCAAATAGGATTGAAGAAGGGCTTCAATGAGTTCATAGCGATTGAATTGGCGGATCTTCAGACGGGCATCCTTATAGCTCGTCACATAGGCTGGGTCCCCACTCAAGAGGTAGCCAGCCAATTGGTCAATGGGATTATAACCTTTTTCCTGGAGGGCTTCCACGACTTCGTGGATGGTCCGGGAAACCGTTTCCGTCTTGGAAACGGGTTTAAACATCGTGGTTTCTTGAGTCGTACGTGACATGAACAGTCCCTCCTTTTGGGAAAAACAAGCAGCCCGCTTCCGAAACGAGCTGCACAGCATAAAGTATCTCGGCCATTAGTAAAAATACTGACTGATGGAAACAGGAATCGATTCCTGGAAGAGGACCAACATGACCTCAATAGGAACCTTCATTCCATCCATCATCCAGCGCATGGTCATTTCTTCCCCGCCATAAACAACCATTTCCACGGCAAACTGAATATGGGGGTCGTGGACGTCCACCCCATAGTGCCTCAGCATCATGGTATAGGCATCACGGACAAAGCGCCGGTTGGTCCGGCGAAAGTGCTCATTATCATCACTCTCATACAGATGGCGGAAGAATCCCTCATATTTTTTATACATAAGGAATTTCTTATAAAGAGCTTCGGACCAACTTTTGCTGCCCAGGATATCGCGGCCATGGACGGCAAGAATATGAAGAAACTCATAATGGGCCAGTTCCGTCATAGACGCAAAGGTCCTATCATATGCGTCCCGAGTGACACCGGATTCCCGAACAAGCTCTTCAACACTGATGCATTTTAGCGGTTTCTTCGTAAGGAGCCGACCCATGGCCTCTCCCATCCGTCTTTTAGCATCCATGTAACGACACCTTCTTTATTGAATCATATTTTCAATAACTTTCAGGGTTTCCGCCATGGCCTCGGCAATCTTTCCACTGTTCTTGCCGCCAGCTTGGGCCATATCGGGACGGCCGCCGCCGTTACCGCCCAAGACCTGGGCAGCGGCTTTGACAATCTTGCCGGCGTGGGCCCCTTTCGCAACGGCTTCTTTGGATGCCATGGTCAGAATGTTCACCTTCTGCGGTGCCATAGCTGCAAAGAGGACAACAATGCCGCCCGTCTTGTCACGGAGCTGGTCTCCCATGCTGCGAAGGGCCGATACATCATCGACCTTTACTTCATCAATGAGGACAGGAATCCCCTTGACATCCTTTACTTTATCTCCGGCGGACTGCGCGGCAGCGGCAACCAGTTTTTGTTCAAGTTCAGCCGCGTGATGCTTTTCTGCTTTCAGTTCATCCTGAAGCGCTTCGATCCGGCTCAGTAGGGTGTTGGGACGACCCTTCACCTTCTGGGAAGCGTCCTCGAGGAGGGCTTCTAGTTCCCGGGTGTAAAGAAGTGCTCCATGTCCTGTAACCGCTTCGATACGGCGCAGCCCAGCACCGACGCTTGATTCGCCAAGGATCTTGAAAAGACCAATGCGGGACGTATTGGAGACATGGACGCCGCCGCAAAGTTCCATGCTGTGACCTGGCACATTGACGACGCGGACAATCTTGCCGTATTTTTCACCAAAAAGTGCCATAGCCCCCATTTCCTTGGCCTTATCAATATCCTCTTCGGAAATCTGGACGTCGACCGCATCAAGGATAGCTTCATTCACAAGGTCTTCCACACGGCTTACTTCCTCAGCCGTAAGCGGCGAAAAATGAGAGAAGTCAAACCGGAGCCGGTCCGGTCCAACATAACTGCCGGCTTGGTTTACGACCGCCCAGGACTTTCTTGAGGGCAGCATGCAGAAGGTGGGTTGCCGTATGATTGCGGGCAATGTCAGCCTTGCGGTCAAGGTTGACTTCAAAGGTGACCGCTTGACCCACCGAGAAAGCACCCGATTCTACCGTTCCTAGGTGGATAGTCGTGCCATCAGGGAGTTTCTTTGTATTTTCCACATCAAAGATTCCCGCGTCAGAAATCAGGCGGCCCGTATCACCAAGCTGCCCGCCCCCTTCGGCGTGGAAGGCAGTATTGGTCAGGATGATCGCAAGGCTGTCCCCTGTATGGCCTTCTTTGATTGGCGTGGTTTCACCTTCTTGATACAGGGCGGCGACCACGCCTTCCTTAGAAGCTTCATCCACCGTGAGTCCTTCCAAATGAAGGCTTCGCGTATCATACATAACAGGGCGGCCTTCCTTATCGTTGCGAGCCTTACGGGCCCGCTCCTTCTGGGATGCCATGGCCTTGTCGAACCCTTCCTTATCCATGGTCATGCCCTGTTCCTGAAGGATTTCATCCGTCACTTCCCAAGGAAAACCAAAGGTATCATAAAGTTTAAAGGCATCGTCACCGCTAAGGACCGTCTTGTTTTCTTTTTTCATGGCGGCAATCTTTTCATTCAGCAGATCCGTACCCTGGGAAAGGGTCTGGAGGAAGCTTGTTTCCTCCATATCGATGACCTTGTCAATGAATTCCTTCTTTTCCACGAGCTCCGTGTAATGCTCACCATACATGGAAATGACCTTATCGGCAAGGGCGGCAAGGAACTTGCCCCGAATGCCAAGGAGACGTCCATGACGGATGGCACGGCGCAAAACGCGGCGCAGGACATAGCCTCTTCCTTCATTGGAAGGAAGGATTCCGTCCCCAATCATGAAGGTCAAGCTGCGAGCATGATCAGCAACAACCTTAAGCGAAATATCGGTTTTGGCATCTGCATTATATTTCTTATGGGAGAGTTCGCAAGCAAGTTCGATGATGGGGAAAATAAGATCGGTCTCAAAGTTTGACGGCTTGCCTTGGATAACGGAAGCAAGGCGTTCAAGGCCGGCACCGGTATCGATATTCTTATGTTTGAGCGGCGTGTAGGTCCCGTCAGCGTTCTGGTTGAACTGAGTAAAGACAAGATTCCACAATTCAAGGAATCGACCGCAGTCACAGCCAGGACCACAGGTTGGTTCCCCACAGCCTTTATCGGCGCCAAGGTCGATATGGATTTCCGAGTCCGGACCGCAGGGACCGCTGCCGATTTGCCAGAAGTTATCTTCCAGACGAAGAATACGTTCATCAGGGACGCCTACGACATCGTGCCAGATATGATAGGCTTCGTCATCTTTGGGATAAATGGTGATCCAAAGCTTATCCGCAGGCAATTCCAACTCTTTGGTCAAAAATTCCCAAGCCCAGGGAATGACTTCCTTTTTGAAATAATCGCCAAAAGAGAAGTTGCCCAGCATTTCAAAATAAGTATGGTGACGAGCTGTGCGGCCGACGTTTTCAATATCGTCCGTACGAACACATTTTTGGCAGGTCGTAATGCGCGGAGAAGGCGGTTTCATCTTCCCTGTAAAAAACGGTTTGAACGGTGCCATTCCAGCCCCAATCAGCAGCAGGGTCGGATCATCATGCGGAATGAGCGAGGCACTGGGAAGAACCAAATGACCGTGTGCCTTGAAAAAATCCAAATATTTTTGACGGATTTCATTACCAGTTAAATATTTCATGCAAGTATCTCCCTCGGTTCAGTTCGTTTTGCAAGCTTAACATGCCGATGAGGCATTCCTTAAGTATATAAAATTTACAGATACGTGTCAAACACCGCCCGGTTTGACGCCATATTCCTCGGCCAATTTCCTAAAAAGCGGCAGGGACCGTTTAATGGTATCCCGATTGATGCAGTATGACGCACGGAAATAGCCTGGCACGCCAAAATCTGTTCCCGGTACTAAGAGCAGATCATACTTCATGGCCCGTTTACAGAAGGCATGATCATCTTCTTCCAGGCACTTCGGGAAAAGATAAAAAGCCCCCTGCGGACGTAGACAGGTAAAACCGACACCAATAAGACCCTGATAAAGCAGTTCCCCGTTGATGCGATACGGTTCCGCATCCGTTGGTTTGCCTGCACAGCGGGCCACGACAAGCTGCCAGAGGCTGGGAGCATTGACATGGGTGAGGACCCGAGCCGCTCCGCAAATTGCAGGATATACTTTTTCAAAGCCTGTCACTTCACTGGGAATAACGATATAGCCAATTCGCTCCCCTGGAAGGGAGAATGATTTACTATAGGAGTAGCAGACGATGGTATCCTTATAATATAGTGGAATATAAGGCACTTCATAGCCATGGTAGGCAATTTCCCGATAAGGTTCATCGGAGATGATATAAATGGGATGACCGTATTCCTTTTCCTTGCGCAGTAAAAGCGCGCTAAGGGCTCGGATGGTTTCCTCCGAGTAGATGGCCCCGCTCGGATTATTGGGGGAATTGACAATGACCCCTTTAGTATGGCGTGTCAGGGCCCTTTCAAAAAGGTCCATATTGATTTGGAAATCTTCAACCTGAGCGGGAACAACCACGAGACGGGCCCCGGTTGCCTCAACAAAAGGCCGGTATTCCGGGAAAAACGGGGCAACAATGACAAATTCATCGCCAGGTTCGGCAAGGGCCTTGAAGGTAATGGAAATGGAAGCCGCCGCGCCAGCGGTCATGAACAGATTGTCCTTTGTAAAATGCGTGCCAAAACGACGGTTGATATCCTTTGCAAGGATCTCCCGGACCTCTGGATTACCCGGAGCCACCGTATAGCTGTGGATCTTTTGGGTCGGCACGGTATCAAAGATATCAAGGACAGCCTCCTTGATGTAAGAGGGAGCCGGTACGTTCGGATTTCCCAAGCTGAAATCGTAGATATTTTCCTCTCCGACCTCCTGTGCCCTTTTCCTTCCATACTCAAAGATTTCACGGATCGTCGATTTTTTCGATCCAAGTTCATACATTTTTTCATTGACCATCAGGTTATCCCTACTTTCTGCATCAAAGGCAGTCCGTGAATTGGATGCACTTAGTTGTATTTTAGCACGCTTCCACAACCCATGCCAGTAGCAATTCGACAGGCAGACTGCTAGTGTCTAAAAAAGCCCTCCCTGAGGGAAGGCTCTTTTAGTGAGGTTGTTATTTTCTTTTGCTGCGATTGAAATTAATGAGGCAGCCGGCTTTGATGATTTCCTTTTCTTCCTCGTTAAGGGGCAGGATATAAAGGGTAATGGCTTTTGCCATGCCATCTTTCAGGACATAGGCGGGAATCTCATCCATGGACCCTGCGAGGATTTTCTTGATGGAAGGAACAAAAATGAAATCGTTGACATCAAAGGCAATCGTCTCATCTTTCAAATGAAAGGGCAGCATCGCCCCAGTTGATGACGTTGCTGCGATACCGTTTGGTCGCATATTCACGAGTGATGTTGGCAAGGCCGCCGATGACGCGCTGACAGCTGGCTGCCTGTTCACGAGCACTGCCATCACCCGGTTTATTGGCGTAAATGACAGAACCGATTTCCGTATTGGTAAGAGTAACATCTTCACTGCCAGAAATGGTGTGGATGGCGGTAAAAGCAGCTGCCACATCGGCATCCTTTTGCAGGAGGTCTTCGCCTTTTTCACGGGCAAGTTCCAGTTCCTTGACCGCTTTGGTCCGCCCCACATACTGCGGATCACGGCGCGACAGGGTAAATTCGGCAAGCCCCAATGGATTGGAACGATAGGAGGATGTTTCCCCGGAAGGAATAAGTTCATCCGTCGTCGTTACAGGGTCTTCAATCTTGGAACAGACGCGCAGGAGAATATTGTCCCCTAAAGCGGGCAGTTCAGGCCAAGCTTTGATATTCGGTCCCTCATAAAGTTTTTCTTTCGGTTCCGCCTTACCAAAACCTTCGTAGACACGGGCCTTGTAGGCACTGTCATCGAAGTGGTAACTAGGCACATGTCCAAAAGTGTCGGCAAAGGTTTCCGCACTTGTCAGGGCGCCGCCATTTGCAGCTGTTGCGGCAATGCTGCGGGAATCCATGAGGGCCACTGCCGACATCTGCCCCTGACCGGGCTTGCTCCCTTCCCGGTTCGGGAAGTTGCGCGTATTGTGACGGATGGAAAACCCATTGTTGTTTGGCGTGTCGCCTGCGCCAAAGCAAGGCCCGCAGAAAGCCGTCTTGATTACGGCACCGGACGCCATGAGGTCCGTGAGGAATCCTTTTTTGGCAAGGTCCATATAGACCGGCATGGACGAAGGATAGATATTGAGGGTAAATTCCCCAGCACCGATGCTCTTGCCACGCAGAAGGTTGGCCGCTTCTACAACGTTTGTGTAGTTACCGCCGGCGCAGCCGCCAATGACGCCCTGCTGGACCATGAACTTTCCGTCCTTGACTTTATCGGTCAAGGTATATTGGGCACGGCCTTGGGCTACTTTTTCGGCCTTTTTTTCCGTCTCACGAAGGATATCCATCAGATTGGCATTCAGTTCATCAATTTCGTAAGCATTCGACGGATGGAATGGAAGGGCAATCATCGGCTTGATGGTAGAAAGATCAACATAGACGCAGCCATCATAGTATGCCACATCTGCAGGATTCAGTTCCTTATAATCACTTTCGCGGCCGTGTTCCTTGAGAAAGTCCTTCGTATCGCTGTCTGTTCTCCAAATGGAAGACAGGCACGTCGTTTCCGTCGTCATGACGTCAACACCATTGCGATAGTCCGTTGTCATGGAAGAAACGCCCGGTCCGACAAATTCCATGATCTTATTTTTCACATAGCCCTTTTCATAGACGGCACGGCAAATAGCAAGGGCAATATCATGCGGTCCAACCCAAGGAGCCGGTTTCCCCGTCAAGTAGATGGCGACAACACCGGGATAAGGGTTATCCCAGGTATCCCCCAAGATCTGTTTATCAAGCTCCCCGCCGCCTTCACCAACTGCAATGGTCCCGAGAGCACCATAACGGGTATGACTGTCACTGCCAAGGATCATCTTGCCGCAACCAGCGTACATTTCTCGCATATACTGATGGATGACCGCGAAATGGGGAGGGACGAAGATACCGCCATATTTCTTGGCTGCCGAAAGACCAAACATGTGGTCATCTTCATTGATAGTCCCACCGACAGCACAGAGGGAATTGTGACAGCACGTGAGGATATAAGGCATGGGAAAATGGTCCATACCAGAAGCGCGGGCGGTTTGGATAATGCCAACATAGGTAATATCGTGGCTCGTCAGGGCATCAAATTTGATGTTCAGCTGCTCCATATTCGCGCTTTTATTGTGTTCCTTCAAGATACCATAGGCAATCGTGCCTTTTTTGGCTTCTTCTGCTGTTACTTCGCGGCCAAGACGGCTTTTCAGCGTCCCTGCCTGTTCTTCCGGAACAAGTTCCGTACCATTCAGCAAATAGGCACCCTTATCAAACAACTTGATCATGATAACTCTCCTCTCTTTGTTACCTGGCTCTTTTGGGTTATTCTTGCACCTCCATCTTATGGAGGGTTTCTACAACATATTCAGCAAATTCTTCTGCTGTCGCCCCGTCTTTATCCGTCGTAATGACGGCCTTGCGTTCCACTTTGGTACAAAAATCAAGGGCTTTAAAAAGACGGTCCCGTTTTTCAGGGTAACCAATGAATGCCATCATTTCCCCCATCGCCCGAATCAGGCTGGAAGGATCGGCATACTGGGCACGATTGTGCTCAACAAGATAGACCCCCACCCCATGGATGGCTTCAAACATGGCATACTGATCGCCAATATTGGAAGAGCTGGCCGTTCCAAGGCCTCCTTGGTATTCGGCAGCAATATCAGTGAGGATGTCGCCGTATAGGTTGGGCAGCACAAAGACCTGCATACCAGCATTGAATTCCGGGTCCATCAATTTAGCAGACAGGGAATCAATCAGTTCTTCCCGCACATGGATGCCGGGATATTCTTTTTCCATAGCATGGGCCACCTTCAGGAAATTTCCGTCGACGAGTTTGACAATATTGGCTTTTGTTGCCACCGTAATGTTGGTCTTCCCACTACTTTTAGCGTACTCAAATGCATTTCGGAACAGCCGTTCGGCTCCTGGCTTGGAAAGGATCTTGAAGTCAATGGCAAGGTCATCGCCGACGCAAATCCCTTTGTTGCCCCAAATGTATTCGCCTTCAATATTTTCTCTGAAAAAGGTCCAATCTATGCCCTTTTCAGGAATTCGAATGGGACGGACCGCTGCATAAAGCTGCAGCTGGCGGCGCAGCAAACTGTTGGCACTCAGGAGATTGGGCCACCTGTCGCCCGCACGGGGAGTCACGAAAGGTCCCTTTACAAGGATGTCACAGGCCTTGCAGGCCTCAAGAACGGCAGGCGGCAGACTCTTATTCTGACGGGCCCGTTCCTCAATGGTCATTCCTTTAATTGGAACAAATTCCACGCGTTGATCTGCGATTTCCTTTTTCAGCAATTTCCGTGCCACCAAAAGGGCTGCTTTCATGATATAGGGACCAATGCCGTCGCCGGGCATAATGCCCACCTTTACGTGGGATAAATGGAGAAAATCCTTACGGGGCGGCTCTTTCCTAATCCCTTCGATGCGGTCAAGATCCTCTTCAATGAGTTTCCCAAAAGCTTGCTTAGCGCGTTCAATCATTTCTTCACGGTTCATGCTGGTCTCTCCTTTTTGGTTCCATAACGGCCACGCGGCCTTTTGGTTCCATTGTAGGAAATCCCAAGCAATAAGGCCAATACTTATCCTCCCATAAGGATTATACGAAATTTTCTATGTATTTTACCAATTCGGATTTGCGATTCATATCCATCAGAATTTCTAATTGATATTTTTAATTTTATATATAATTTACAAATCTTTCCCTTATTTAAAGGAACAGACCGCCGAGGAAGAATACATGAAACGCCGCCATCACAACATTGATACTCACATTTGCCACGGATAAGAGAAAAAGCGTCTTGAACATAGTGTTCATTTCCTCTGTCGTCGTTGGTTTGGAAGCAGAATAACTTGACATGATGATGGCACCGCCCGTCGATAATGGGCTGATGGCTGCAGCAAAACTGGTCGCCGTAATGGCAGAGATAAGTTCTACATAGTTTGTCTGTCCGGCAAACGTCCGAGCAATCTCGTCAGCGATTGGAAACAGCGTCGGCATGACAACACCCGTCGTAGAGCTGACCCAGGATAGAATCCCGCTTGATGCGGCAATGATGGGTACCGCCGTCTGGGCCGTCATATGGCTAGCAAGAAAGTCAGATACCAGCTTTATTCCACCAAGCTTTGTCAGGACATTCACAAGGACGCCCACACCGCAGATCATCATCAAAGTGCCCCAGGGAATTTGACGAATAGCCGTTTTTTCATCGGCACAATGCAGTATGATCAGGACAGAAGCTGCCGCAAAGGCAAAAAGTCCCGTATCAAACTTAAAACCAATACAAAAAATAACCATAGCCACAATCGAAGCCATCGTAATTTTCTGATTGCGATTAAAGGCGGGAATTTCAGAGAGCTTCAGTGGATTTTCCGAGTTGACGCGCCACCCCTTGTAGCCGATATAGACAACAAGCGTAAAGACAAAGCCGGACAGTAACGTAGATAGGAAGAGATGCGTCCCAAAGCCTTGGTAACCCAGCGGCTCAGAAAGATTCTTGGCAAGGATGCCTGTCAAGGAAAGAACAGAGGCACAGCCCGCATTGGCTCCCAGTTTTGCATAAAGGGCCGTTGCCATGGGATTGATCTTGAGTTCGAAGGCAAGATAGACGGCAAAGGTCGTCATCAAGATTCCAGCAGCAATATGTCCAGGACCAATGGCTGAAATGAAAGCAGAAAGCACAAACATCAAGATGGGAATCAAGTAGGTCCGCTTCCCTACAAGAGCGACGACCTTCTTGGAAAAAAGATTGAGCGTCCCATTGGCAGAGGCCATCCCAAACAGAAAGGTAACCCCAACCAAGGTCACAAACATGGAACTTGAAAAACCTGCAGCAATCTGCTTGGCACTCATCTGTCCATAGGAACCGAGCAGAAAAGCGGCGCCAATGGAAAAGAAGCCTATATTGACTTTTTTGATAAACCCAATGGCAACGACAACGGCAAGAACAATCAATGAAATCAGGGATAGATCCATCATGATGCCTCCTTACGAGCAGTGGATTCAGTAGGAAATAGGGGCTACGCCTTTCATCAATAGACGGGCCGTTCGATACCCATACGTTTCTTTAATGAAAGGAATCGACTGGCCCTTTTCGGTTTCAACGCCGCAAACAAGCGTGCCGGAACCATGACCAATCCTGATTTCAGGAAGCTTACCGCAGGGGGAAAGAATGCTATGGACAAGGGTCCCTGGAATTGCGGCGGCAGCTGCCGTACACATCGCGCCTGTCATGGCATAACTGGGATGGGCCTTTTGCATGCTCATCATGCGTCCCAAAAGGTCAATCTCGGATGCCTTGATTTCTGTGCCCTGAGCCGTCGTGTAAAAAGTCGGTGGTGCAACAATGGTCATCTTCGGAATTCCCGGTGTTTCCCAAGCAGCCTTTTCCCAATGATCGGTCAGCCCCAATAGGACAGCTGCCTTTCCTCGGATACATTCCAAGAGTCGGAGCAGGGCTTCGTCTTTATTGATTTCTTCCGGCTGTTCCGTTCCATTCATCTTTATGGAATCAGCTGTTACAAAAACCAAGGGATTTGCTGCGTCGACAATGGAAACGGGCAGGCGGCCAAAATCGGGGATCTCAAGTTCATCCACCCCATTTCCCGTTGGCAGGATGCCTTTACCAAGGGTACCGCTGGGATCAAGGAATCTAAGCTTGATGGGAGCGGCCGTACCGGGCACGCCAGCAATAGTATAGTCTCCGTCATAACACACCTGGCCATCTGCTGTATTGACCGTTTCAACAATGATTTTCCGGGTATTCGTATTAAAGATCCTGACGGTTGTTTCTTCTCCGACAGCTGGGACGAGACCTTCTTCAATCGCAAAGGGACCGACACCGGATGATATATTACCGCAGTTTCCTCCATAACTGACGACGGGCTTATCCACAGATACTTGGGCAAAGGTGTAATCCACATCGGCATCAGAGCGACTGGATTTTTCGATAATAGCGACCTTGCTGGTTACGGACTGGGAACCGCCAAGTCCGTCGATCTGTTTGCGGTCAGGGCTTCCCATGAGTTTCAAAAGGACGCTGTCCCAATCCTTCCTTTCAGGCGGCATATCCTTTCTTAATAGATAAGCTCCTTTACTCGTTCCCCCACGCATCAACGTGACAGGAAGTTTGATCTTTGTTGTCATCATGAACCCTCCTTATTAGATAGGTAACAGTCATCGTTATTTTCTGAAAACATCATAACAAGAAAAACCTCATAATTTAAATTCATAAAAATTATTTTTAACATGGTAAAAGCGAATGGTTTTATTGGTGGGAGCATGAAAAAGTGCCGCTTTGCCATGCTTTTTTCCAGTGGACTAATGGTATAGATGGTGCTTCGGTTCATGTCATACGTTCATAAAAAAAATAATAATCATGGTTTTTATGAATAGTTTGGGTTATAATTGGTTAAAGATGATTTACAATCTGGAAGAAAGGAGTACAGCCAATGGATTTTCGAGATCTGACCTATCTTCTGGCCATTGCGCGCCAGCAAAATATCACGCGGGCGGCAGAATCCCTCTACCTTAGCCAGCCCACCCTCTCCAAGTTCTTAAAAGGCCTTGAAGGAGAACTTGGACTTCCTTTGTTTGAGAGATTGGGTAATAAATATATCCCAACCTATGCCGGTGAACAGTACATAAAAAAAGCCAAGGAAATCCTGGCCCTCAAAAAAGAACTCGATCAGCAGATGGGCGATATCATAAAAAACAATGAAGGCTATTTAAAGATTGGCTTCCCCGCAATGCGGGGTACGTATATGCTTCCCTGCACGCTGCCTATTTTTCATGATAAGTATCCCAATGTAAGGATTGACCTTCACGAAGCAAATTCCGAATCCCTCATCCAAATGATTATTGAAGGGGACATTGACCTGGCTTTTTTCAATTTTGTAGAGGCCAATCCCGCTCTCGCCTACACCGTCATCAGTCATGAAGAACTGGTGCTTGTCATGAGTGCCCAGCATCCCTTTACGCGCTATGGAAGGAAACGGCCGGGCTGTAAATATCCTTATATGGACCTTCATTTCCTAAAAGACCAAGATTTCATCCTTCAAAACCGGACGCAGCACACACGGCTGATTGTGGATAGGATCTTTCATAAACGCCACATTGAACCCCACATTATCCTTGAAACAAGCAATATCCAAGCAGAAGCCGAGCTGGCAGCACGGAATTACGGCTTTACCTTCATTACGGAAACCCATTTGAAGTATATTCCCAACCGCGACCAATTAGCCTTGTTTTCAATCGGATCTCCTAAGACAACCGTTGATTTTGTAGCAACGTATCGAAAAAATTCCTACCTCCCTTTCCACGCCAAGGAATACATCAAGGTGGTCAAGGAGTTCACCTGATACGTCTCACGCATCCAAAACGCCCACATAGAAACAACACTGCCTGTCAAATCTCTTTTCTCACAACGGTTGGTCTTATAACGAAAATAACAATCAAATGCCCCCAGCCACGTGATTGGCAAGGGGCATTTGATTAAGTTACAGGAAGGAGCGGCTCATAAATATAAAACTCCCTGCCGCCATCGCAGCAGGGAGTTTCGGGTCGTATCGCTTAGATCTTGTTCTTGCAGTCGCCCGTTTCCATGTATTCCTTCAGGTTTTCATAGGTCGTTTCAACCATGTTCTTGACAGCTTCGTCAGTGAAGGAACCCAGATGCGGGGAAAGCAGGACTTTCGGGTACAGGTCGATGAGTTTTTGGAATATAGCATTCGGGGCCTTACCGCCTTCAAAGTCCTTACCGAACAGATCGGCTTCGCCGTCCAGCGTATCAGCAGCAAAACCACCGAGCTTACCGCTTTCTATGGCTTCGATGACAGCTTCCGTGTCAACGAGCTGGCCGCGGGCAGCGTTAACAAGGATGGCGCCGTCTTTCATCTTGCTGATGAATTCACGGGTAACCACCTTGCCGTTTTCTTTGATGTACGGGCAGTGCAGGGAGATGACGTCGGACACTTTCAGCAGTTCGTCCATTTCAACCTGCGTAGCATAGTCATCGATGCCTTTGATCTGGAAGACATCCTGACCGACAACTTTGGCACCCATACCGTGGAAGATCTGGGCGCAGACGCGGCCGATACGGCCAAGGCCGATTACGCCAACGGTGCAGTTGCGGATTTCCTTGGAGAACATATGCTTATCAACAACGAAGTTGCCTTTGTGAGCTTCGCTCGTCGTGTATGCCAGATGTCTCAGGAGCATCATGGCATGGGTAACAGCCAGTTCGGCAATGGCGTTCGGAGAATAACCGGGAACAAATGCCATCTTGAAGCCCAGTTCCTTGGCATAGGGAATATCGATATGGTCCTTACCAACCGTTCTGGTCAGTACATACTGAACACCGAGTTTCTTGTAGATATCGAGATTCTGTTTGTTGGCAAAGCAGTTACCACGCAGGATAACAGCATCAAAACCTTTTGCCATTTCAGCCGTTTCCGGAGTATTCAGGTAATCGGGGACACATTTGATGTCATACCCAAAAGCCTTATTGCTGCTCTCAAAAATCGGTTCTTCAACGTCTCTGACGCCATAACACAAAACCTTCATGACAATACCTCCTAATTAAAGTAGCCCTTTGTTTGGGGTGATGCACAGCACCACACCCGTCTCCCCTATTCTAACATAAAAATCTGTATTTTCCTATATATTTTGTATTTTGTATACACTTTAATTTTCATAAAGGCCTAAAAATAAAGAGGGACGCCGCATGCGCCCCCCCTCTTTCATTATTTTTCAGCTTTCCAAAGTCCATGCAGGTTGCAGTAAGCATAAGCAGCAACGACATCATCACTGGGAGCCAGTGCAAAACCGCGACAGGATCAGCCCCTGGTTTCAGTTCCTTTCTCTGATTGCCTTCCTTGGTTTCCAGGGAAATCCATTCGATATAGTGTTCATCAAGCATGGGATGGGTAACGGAACCAACCTTGACCGTCACGAGGTTTTCCTTGACTTCAATGACGGGAACGTGTTTTTCTTGGGCTGCATCAACGGTATTCGGAACGATTTCCTGCATCTTTTCGCCGCAGCAAATGACAGGGACACCCGTTTCCTTTACAACAGCGATGATTTTACCACAATGACTGCATCTGTAGAATTTTTGTTCCATTTTCTCGTCCTCCTTTGATTTTCACGCACAAAATACGTGGCCTCCTTGAATGTTTGGACAATCGTTGTCCTACTTCAAGTATATCATATCAAAGGGCTCCTGTACGAAAAAAGTTGTGAAAATTATGTTTCCGTATCCCTTAGCGATTACGAGACTTGAGGGCCCGGTCAATTTCTCGTTTGGCCGACCGGTCCGCCATATCGCGCCGCTTGTCATAAAGTTTTTTACCAGTTGCAAGGGCCAGTTTTACTTTCACAAGGCCATGGGAAAAATAAAGGGTCAGAGGAACCAAGGTAAAGCCTTTTTCCTTGGTCTTACCTATGAGTTTTGCAATTTCCCGTTTATGCATGAGCAGCTTGCGGTCACGCCGCGGCTCATGGTTGAAGATATTGCCATGGTCATATTCACTGATGTGAAGGTTGTATAAATATAGTTCCCCTGATTTGGTAATGGCAGCATAACTGTCCTTCAGGTTGGCCTTACCAGCACGGAGGGACTTGACTTCTGTGCCGGTAAGCACGACGCCTGTTTCAAAGGTTTCATGAATGGCGTAGTCATGGCGGGCTTTTCTATTTTCTGCGATGATTTTGACGTTTGTTTTTTCCATGCTGACTTCCCTTCTGACGTGTACCGCCTCTTTTTTGGGTCTGTGAGGCCAGTTTATTGCGGCCGCCTTTCTTTACGGTCTGTTTTTTAGGCGTCCTTTTCTTATCTGACGGAACGGTTTCCTTTCGAGCTGTGACAAAAGTTTCGAATTCGGGAAGGATAAAATCAATCTTGCGTTCTTCCACACTGACATGGAAGACCTTGATCCTTACAGGGCTGCCAAGGCGGTAGCTCTTTCCGCCATGCTCCCCGACAAGGGCAAAATGTTCCTCATCATAACGATAATAATCGTCAAGGAGACTCGAGATATGGACAAGGCCTTCAATACCGTTTTCGAGCTGGACAAACATGCCAAAGCTTGTGACGCCGGAAATCGTTCCATCAAATTCCTGTCCTACATAGGGCAGCATATACTCCGTCATCTTGAGTTCATCCGTTTCCCGTTCTGCCTCAATGGCAAGGCGTTCCCGTGTCGAGGCATGGCTTGCCATGAGGGAAAGCTTATCGTTCAAGTTTTCCTTTTCCTTCTTGGAAAGTTTCTGCCCCGTCCGCTGCTCCTTGAGGAGACGATGGACCAACAGATCTGGATAGCGCCGGATGGGAGAGGTAAAATGCGTGTAGTCCTTGGCAGCAAGGCCAAAGTGGCCCACATTTTCCGTTTGGTACACAGCCTGCTTCATGCTCCGCAGGGCGAGGGTGGAAATCATGCCTTCTTCGGGTTTTCCCTTCACCTTGCGCAGGGCCATTTGAAGAACTTTAGGCCGCATCTTGCCCTCAATCTTGAGAACGGTCCCAAACTGGGCCATGATCTTTGAAAGGCTCTGCATCCGGTCCTCATCAGGCACGTCGTGGACACGGTAAATAAAGGGATAATGATGCTTAGTCATATGGGCGGCTACGGTTTCGTTGGCAGCGAGCATAAATTCCTCGATCATCATTTCCGCAATGGTTCTGTGCCGCAGATGAACGTCGATGGGCCGTTTTTTCTCATCCAGAATAACCTTCACTTCAGGAATCTCGAACTCAATCGCACCCCGTCTCACCCGTTTTTTATGGAGGATCGTGCAAAGTTCCTCCATGGTTTCCAACATAGGCACAATATCGCTGTATTTTTCCCGCAGGGCCGTGTCACGGTCCGTGAGGATTTTTGCCACATCAGGATAGTTCATGCGATGCCGGGAGGCAATCACGCTGGGCGCAATATCATAGGAAAGGACCTTCCCTGTCTTACCGGAAATAACCATTTCACAGCTCATGGTAAGACGTTCTTCCCCTTCATTGAGGCTGCAGATGCCATTTGACAAAAGGGGCGGCAGCATGGGAAGGACGCGGTCAACCAAGTAGACGCTGGTGCCTCGGGCATAGGCCTCCCGATCAAGTTCACCGCGGGGCCGCACATAGTGACTGACATCGGCAATATAGACGCCAAGGAAGTAATCCTCGCCCCGTTTTTCGGCATAAATGGCATCGTCAAGGTCCTTGGAATCGACGCCATCGACGGTGATGATTGGCCATTTGCGCCGGTCAAGACGCCCTTTAAGATCCTTTTTAGGGATGACTTGCGGGACAAGCTGGGCGGCTTCCTTGACTTCTTTGGGAAAATCAAGGGGCAGGTCCTTATCCTTGATGATGGAGATGATATCAATGCCCACATCGCCCTTTTTGCCAAGGATTTCCGTAATGGTTCCTTCTGCTTTTTGACGTCCGTTGGGCCAGACCGTAATCTTGACGACAACCTTGTCCCCGTTGCGGGCATTCAGGAAGTCCTTGCGCCTCACATAGATATCCTGTCCAATATGGCGGTTATCAGGGGTAACAAAGCCAAAATCCCCACTGCGCGTAAAAGTCCCGACAAAACGTTCATGGGCCCGCTCCAAAAATACGGATGACCTTTCCTCACGCCTTCCCCATAGCCATGGTCACTGACCCG
>SCPO01000299.1_pt1 | contig 30698 bp, 45 predicted proteins | sample 6106821 | NCBI WGS metagenome assembly SCPO01 (sample SAMN10720448, study PRJNA508395) | human gut metagenome | isolation source: Participant 2 stool, 0 month | host: Homo sapiens | collected 2017 | reverse complement strand
GATGTCGATTTCTATCCGGCATTGATTCCACAACGCGGAAGCGGCAATTTTGCCAAGAATCAATTCCAGATGGACATCACCACTTCTACCCTATTCCTCAAACTGGTAGGACGTACGAAACATCTGGGGACTTCGTTGTCTACACAGCCGGAAACTTCCGGGTGACGGAAAAACCTTTGAATTGCAGAATGCTTATGCGCAATTCCTCGGTTTCACGATCGGATACAGCTACGGTTCGTTCATGGACCTCTCCGCACTGCCTCCTACCATCGACTTTGCAGGTCCTAACGGATCAGCCTTTACCGCACTACGCAATTGAGCTATATGTGCGATAAGTTGAAAACTGGAAATTCGGTGTTTCGATGGAAATGCCTTCAGTAGACGGTACAACCAACAATGACTTGTCTATCAACACCCAACGAATGCCGGACTTTGCCACTTCCGTACAGTATAACTGGAATAGTAGCAGTCACGTTAAATTAGGTGCCATTGTCCGTAGTATGACCTACTCAAGTAATGTACATGAGAAAGCCTATTCCGCCACCGGCTTCGGTCTGCAAGCATCTACAACCTTCAATATTACGAAGAAATTACAGGCATTCGGACAGTTTAATTATGGAAAAGGTATCGGATCTTACCTGAACGACTTAAGTAATCTGAATGTGGACATCGTTCCCGATCCTGATAATGAGGGAAAATGCAGGTTCTCCCAATGCTGGGATGGTATGCAGGGCTGCAATACAACCTTTGTCCGAGCATCTTTATATCCGGTACATATAGTTTATCCAGACTTTATTCTGAAAACGGATATCCAAGTGAAAATCCGGAATCCTATCGCAAAGGACAGTATTTAGTGGCTAATGCCTTCTTTCTGGAATGTAAGCAGTAATTTGCAAGTGGGCGTAGAATATTTAAGAGGATGGCGTACTGATTTCAGTTCTTCAACCCGCCATGCCAATCGGCTGAATATGCTGGTACAATATTCTTTCTAAACTAACATAGAACAGTAAAACAAAAAAGCCGTCTCAACATCATGTCCGAGACGGCTTTTCTATACATATAAAGGATTAGAAATTTAGAACTTGTAGTTCACGCTCACGCCAAATACTTTATTGGTACGGCTATAAACGTCTTTATCAATAGATGCACCTAATCCACGTACATTTTCTTTAGTATAATCACTATACGTAGTCCAGAAATAAGCAACATCAAGGCTCAATGCCTGCGTGAAATTAATACGGCCTCCGAAACCAACTGAATAAGAATCACAAGAGAAACTTGTATCTGATTGGAAAGCATCGCTCAATCCGTAGTCTGTTTTCTGATAACCTCCACTGACTGTGAACAGTTTATTGATATCCCATTCAACACCGGCCAAGTACTCGTGTGTACCATGTTTCAGTGTCTTCTGTTTGCCATCCGCCATACCGGCATTCTTATCATCAAAGAAATGATATTCTACCGATGCTCTCAATGATGGCAAGATCTCATAACTTGCAGCTAAAGAAAGCATAGCAGGAAGATCACTCGGAGTGTTCACACCATTCTGATAAGGTGCCATAAAATCTGCGGCAGCATCCGGAGCAGTTATGTCATGTGTATCATTCTCAATATTCATATTGGCTTTGAACTCATACTTTGCAGCCAGATTCAATTTTCCGAACTTAGCATCAATACCAATAATCGGTGTCAATCCCCAACCTGTCTGATCGCAGTCTAATTTAAGTTTCGCATCATTCAGCTGCTGCGACTTTTGTAATGCTGCCTGTTGTGCCTGCTCTAAAGTCATACCGGCGGCCATTAGTTTTTTTACAATCTCAGCACCCAATTGTTCTGCTACACCCTCTTTCAAATTGATATCAAGGAAACCTTTATAGCCACCCGTAAAATAATTCATACGTGCACCAGCAAAAACTGCGAAGTGCTCATTAATTTTATAGCTTGCTCCTAATTGAAAACCATAAATATACTGACGACCTTCCATAGCCGAATTAATAGTATATTGATTAGGAGACAGCATCCCTTGACCGATTGTATTTACCAAACTAATAGCAGCCGCATCAAACATAGGTAAACCTTTGTCAAATGAAGCTTTTCCGCCACCACCTACAATGGCAAAGCTACCGGAAAACGCCCAATCGCCTTTTTTATATACAGCATGTATAGAAGGAATAACAGGGAGCAGAAGCTTTTCCTTCATACTTACGTACAGTATTCTGTCCGTCCATGGTCCATAAAGGACTTGTTGCAGCAATATCACGGGTCTGATATGCACTTTGAATAGTAAGTGCTACTTGAAGACCATTTTGGGAAGGAATGCCAGTCCGGCAGGATTACTATAAACTCCATCAACATCGATGGAAGCGCCGCGGGCTATCATGCGCAAGAAAGCAGCATTCTGATTCGTATTAGTTAGATAATCTCCGGCAAAAGTTGGAATTGAAACGATTAACATTACAAGACCAATCAACGAAATTTTTCTCATCTAAATCTTTTTTAAAATTATTTCGGCGCAAAGATATAACAATATTGCACAGGGAGCACATATTTGTGCACTTATTTTCATTTATCCGCCATTTTAATTGAAAAATCAAACTGTTTCTAATGAAACAATCTGTTTTTCGAATGATGGATTGATTAAACAAATTCACCTGTTCCAACGTTTAATATTATATAATTTATAGAATAATATTATGGCCTATACAATTGCATTTTTCGGCACAAAGCCTTATGATGAGTCCTCTTCAATGACAAAAATAAAGAGTTCGGGTTTGAGATACGCTACTACAAAGGGCATCTGAATAAGAACAACGTACTACTGACACAAGGAGTGGATGCTGTCTGCATCTTTGTGAACGACGTTGCCGACGCAGAAGTAATCCGTGTGATGGCAGCCAACGGAGTAAAACTATTGGCACTACGCTGTGCCGGATTTAATAATGTAGATTTGGATGCTGCCGCTGCTGCCGGAATTACCGTAGTACGGGTTCCTGCCTACTCTCCTTATGCCGTTGCAGAGTACACCGTAGCTCTTATGTTATCGCTAAACCGGAAAATTCCCCGTGCTTCCTGGCGTACCAAAGATGGTAATTTCTCCCTGCACGGTCTGATGGGATTCGATATGCACGGAAAAACAGCAGGCATCATCGGTACAGGAAAAATCGCGAAAATACTGATTCACATCTTAAAAGGGTTTGGAATGAACATATTGGCTTATGACCTCTATCCGGACCATAACTTCGCCCGTGAAGAACAAATAGTTTATACTTCACTGGACGAACTATATCACAATTCGGATATCATCTCTTTGCATTGCCCGCTCACCGAAGCGACCAAGTATCTGATTAACGACTACTCTATCAGCAAAATGAAAGACGGAGTTATGATTATCAATACCGGTCGTGGACAGCTGATTCATACCAATGCACTGATTGAAGGGTTGAAGAACAAGAAAATAGGTTCCGCAGGACTGGACGTATATGAGGAAGAAAGCGAATACTTTTATGAAGATCAATCCGACCGCATCATCGACGATGATGTACTCGCCCGCTTACTTTCATTCAACAATGTGATAGTCACTTCTCATCAAGAGCCTTTTTTCACACATGAAGCAATGGAGAATATTGCTGCGACCACCCTGCAAAACATAAAAGATTTTATCAATCATAAGCCTTTGCTAAATGAAGTGAAGAAATAAAACTTTTAAGCTCCTTTCTTTGTTTACAAAACATATAAACAAATAAGAGAAAGGACAGATTTTATGAAAAAAGTAATACATAAAGCAGATACAAGAGGACATTCCCAGTATGATTGGTTGGATAGTTACCATACCTTCAGTTTCGACGAATACTTCGACTCAACCGTATCAACTTTGGTGCCCTTCGCGTATTGAATGACGACAAAGTCGCCCCCGGAGAAGGTTTTCAGACTCATCCGCATAAGAATATGGAAATCATCTCCATCCCTCTGAAAGGACATCTGCAACATGGAGACAGCAAGAAGAACAGCCGCATCATTACTGTTGGAGAAATTCAGACAATGAGTGCCGGAACGGGAATCTTCCACAGTGAAGTGAATGCAAGCCCTGTAGAACCGGTAGAATTCCTGCAAATATGGATTATGCCGAGAGAACGGAACACCCGTCCCGTTTATCGGATTTCAGTATCACAGAGTTGGAACGTCCGAATGAACTGGCAGTCATCGTATCTCCTGACGGCAGTACACCTGCTTCCCTTTTGCAAGACACCTGGTTCTCAATCGGTAAAGTAGAAGCCGGAAAGGAACTGGGTTATCACATGCATCAAAGTCATGCAGGCGTCTATATTTTCCTCATTGAAGGAGAAATTGTAGTAGATGGCGAAGTGTTGAAACGCCGGGACGGTATGGGTGTTTACGATACCAACAGTTTCGAACTGGAGACACTGAAAGATTCACATATTCTATTAATAGAAGTACCTATGTGATTCCATCATTAGAAATTAAGAACTAAAACTGCCAGATAATCTTATGGCGAAATTAAACATAGCAGATATCCGACAGGAATATACGAAAGGCGGGTTGCGGGAAAATGAACTTCCGGGCGACCCGCTTTCGCTTTTCAACCGTTGGCTACAAGAAGCAATTGACGCAGAGGTGGATGAACCAACTGCTGTCATTGTAGGAACCGTATCCCCTGAAGGGAGACCGTCCACGCGTACCGTATTATTAAAAGGGCTCCATGATGGAAAATTTGTCTTCTATACCAATTATGAAAGCCGTAAAGGCAGGCAATTGGCACAAAATCCGTATATCTCCCTCTCTTTTGTGTGGCACGCCCTCGAAAGACAAATACATATAGAGGGAATAGCGACGAAAGTTCCTCCGGAAGAATCGGATGAATATTTCCGGAAACGTCCTTATAAAAGTCGGGTCGGTGCACGAATTTCTCCCCAAAGTCAACCTATAACAAGCCGAATGCAATTAATACGGTCTTTTGTCAGGGAGGCAGCCCGGTGGATCGGAAAAGAAGTGGAGAGGCCCGATAATTGGGGCGGATATGCCGTTACCCCTACAAGGATTGAATTCTGGCAAGGACGCCCCAACCGTCTGCATGACCGTTTTCTATATACCCTGCAACCGGACGGGGAATGGAAAATCAGTCGTCTTGCTCCTTGATTTCGTCGATTTTTCTTGGCAACTCCAACTAGAATACGTAATATTGCAATTATAAAATAGTCAGCTTATGACACTGGATTATATTTATCACAGCGGTTTTGCCATCGAAATGGAAGGTGTAACCGTTATCATCGATTACTACAAAGATTCTTCCGAAACGGAACATAACCGGGGAATCGTACATGATTATCTCCTGCAAAGGCCGGGTAAACTATATGTATTGGCCACCCATTTCCATCCCGACCACTTTAACCGTGAGATATTGACCTGGAAAAAACAACGCCCCGACATTCAATATATTTTCTCCAAAGATATCTTGAAATCCCATCGTGCCAAAGCCGAAGATGCTTTCTATATTAAAAAAGGAGAAACATACGAAGACGAGACAATTCGTATCGATGCTTTCGGCTCAACGGATGTCGGCAGTTCGTTCTTGCTTCACCTGCAAGATTGGAGTATTTTCCATGCCGGCGACTTGAACAACTGGCATTGGAGTGAGGAATCTACTGAAGAAGAGATCCGAAAAGCCAATGGTGATTTCCTTGCAGAAGTTAAATATTTAAAAGAAAAAGCGCCAAACATCGATTTAATACTATTCCCGGTGGATCGGAGAATGGGAAAAGATTACATGAAAGGGGCAAAACAGTTCATCGAACAAATAAAAACTACTATATTTGTGCCCATGCACTTCAGTGAAGATTATGAGGGGGGAAATGCGCTCCGTGATTTTGCCGAAAATGCAGGATGCCGGTTTGTCAGCATCACCCATCGGGGCGAAAGTTTTGAAATAACCAAATAAACACATAATAATTATTAATAAGTTAACAATCCTGTTTCTTACCCTGTTCCTTGCATTGCCGATGGCGATGAAGGCAGATTCTGCAAAAGAGAAGAAAGATGACACCAGGTACCTTGTAGGAGCTGTTCCTGAAGTAGATGGTAAAGTAGTATTTTCCAAAGAGTTCCAGATTCCCGGAATGAGTCAGGCACAAATCTACGACACAATGACAAAGTGGATGGACGAACGTCTGAAAGAAAATAAAAATATTGATAGCCGCATTGTTTTCTCTGACGAAGCAAAGGGAACAATTGCCGGTGTTGGAGAAGAATGGATTGTTTTCAGTTCCAGTGCTCTGTCATTAGACCGTACACTGGTCAACTATCAGATTACCGTTACCTGTAAACCCGGCAACTGCCTAGTAGAGCTTGAGAAAATCCGTTTCACTTATCGCGAAACAGAGAAATACAAAGCGGAAGAATGGATTACTGATAAATATGCGCTCAATAAAGCAAAGACCAAATTAGTGCGCGGCCTGGCTAAATGGCGTAGAAAAACTGTAGACTTCGCAGATGATATGTTTATGGATGTAGCAGTAGCTTTCGGAGCACCTGATACTCGTCCGAAGACAGAGAAAAGAAGAAAGAAGAAGAGCAACAAACTCCATCAATCGTTGCAGCCGCAGGCCCGATTATCATTGGTGGCACAGATAAAAAGACTGATATTAAAGTGACGACCGCCGAACCCGTTCAAACTACAGTTCCTGCTGCGACTCTCACTCCTGCTACTCCAGTAGGCAAAGCTTCCACAGATATGCCGGGTTATACAGAAATTGATTTGAAACAAATTCCGGGCGAAGTATATGCCTTAATGGGAAGTGGTAAATTAGTAATCAGTATTGGAAAAGATGAGTTCAACATGACCAATATGACTGCAAATGCAGGTGGTGCATTAGGTTATCAATCAGGAAAAGCTGTTGCATATTGCACACTTTCACCCGACCAACCTTATGAGGCAATAGAAAAGGCAGACAGCTATACACTGAAATTGTATGCCCCGAACCAGACAACTCCTTCAGCTGTTATCGAATGTAAGAAAATGCCTTCACAGACGACTCCGCAAGCCGGACAACCCCGTACGTATGTTGGAGAAATTGTGAAACTCTTAATGAAAAAATAAGGAAAATTGCAACAATGGAAATAAAAAGTAAATTTGACCATTTTAATATCAACGTTACAAACCTGGAGCGGAGTATCGCTTTTTATGAGAAAGCACTCGGCTTAAAAGAACATCATCGGAAAGAAGCATCCGACGGTTCATTCACACTGGTTTACCTGACAGATAATGAAACTGGTTTCCTATTGGAATTGACATGGCTCAAAGATCATACTGCTCCATACGAACTGGGGAAAACGAAAGTCACCTATGTTTTCGTGTAGCCGGTGATTACGATGCAATCAGGGTATCACAAAGAAATGAATTGTGTATGTTTTGAGAACACTGCCATGGGGCTTTATTTCATTAATGACCCGGATGATTACTGGATTGAAATACTCCCACAGAAGTGATTTTATATAAAAAGTGGAAGGTGTGTCAAAATGCACACCTTCTGTTTTTTACGCACAAAGCCCGGACTTTCACAAGCTGGGGCTTTGTTATTACCTAAAGATTTTGTATCTTTAGGCATAAGAATTTCACTATGACAAAGATACATTTTCGTCCTTACAATCCCAACCAAACCGTTCTTTTTCCTCAAAGAATTGATGAGGATATTGCAGAAAACGATCCGGTGCGCATGGTTGACGCCCTGGTTGAGGGCTTGAATCTTGAAAGTTTCAGAAAGCTGTATAAGGAATGCGGGCGCAGCCCTTACCACCCCAGGATGATGCTCAAGGTCATTCTGTATGCCTATATGAACAACATCTACTCCTGCCGGAAAATTGAAAAGCTCCTTCACCGTGACATCCATTATATCTGGCTGGCCGGATATGAGAAACCGGATTTCATTACCATCAACCGTTTCCGCAACCGGGTGAAGAAGGAAATCAACGAGGTGTTTACGCAAACCGTAGTTCTTCTCTCTTCCAAAGGCTTCATCAGCCTGAATGTGGAATACATTGACGGGACAAAGATCGAATCCAAAGCCAACAAGTACACTTTCGTCTGGCGAAAAACGGTTGAGCGGAACCGTGAACGCCTGATGAAGAAGATATATGTCCTGTTAGGGCAGATAGACGATGTCATTGCTCAGGGAGAAGTCATCAGAGAACAATGAGGAGGTTGGGTTCACTCCGGCCATGCTGACTGAAATGGCAGGAGAATTGCGTCATGCACTGGAACAGGTTTCCGAGCCATCCGCGAAAGAGGAAAAGACTGAACTGAAAAAGAAACGCAAACAGTTGAAGGAACTGGAAGAACACAGGGACAAACTACAGGAATACGACTGCCATCTGGAAACGCTGCAAGAGAGGAATTCCTATTCCAAGACGGACAAGGACGCTACTTTTATGAGAATGAAGGAGGATGCCATGCGCAACGGACAGACGAAGCCCGGTTACAACCTTCAAATCGGCACCGAAAATCAGTTCATCACCGATTTTGCACTCTTCCCGAACCCTACGGATACACTGACCCTGATTCCTTTCCTGCAATCTTTTTCAAACAGGTATGACCGGATGGCCCATACGGTGGTTGCTGATTCCGGCTATGGCTCCGAAGAGAATTACCGCTTCATGTCCGAAAACGGCATGGAAGCCTACGTAAAGTACAACTATTTCCACATGGAGCAGCGGCCGAGATTCAAACCGGACCCGTTCAAGGCCGAAAACTTCTACTACAATGAAGAACATGACTTCTGCATCTGCCCTATGGGGCAAAGGATGCGGAGGATAGGCACCAGGAATGTGAAAACCGCATCCGGATATGTCAACGAAAATGCACGGTACAGAGCTGTCAGGTGTGAAGGCTGTCCCCTGCGATGCCGCTGTTTTAAAGCAAAAGGAAACAGGACGATAGAACTGAATCATAGGCTTAGACAATACAAGCGGAGAGCCAAAGAACTGCTCTGCTCTGAGAAAGGACTGAAACACAGAGGGCAGAGATGCATAGAACCGGAAGCCGTGTTCGGACAAATTAAAAACAATATGAACTACAAACGTTTCCGACATTTTGGAAAGGACAAGGTCTTCATGGACTTTGCCTTCCTAGCCATTGCCTTCAATATAAAAAAGATGTGTGCAAAACTGACAAAAAAGGGTATGAACTGGCTGATTAGACTGTTTTATGAGCTTACAACTGCTGTTTTTAGATGCTGGGAACACATAAATCAAAGAAATCTTCAAAAGATCGCAGCTTAAAGAAAGTGAACAGATTTGTATAGTGATGAACAAAAAAGAGGTGCATCGTGCATTACGACACACCTCCCACTTTTTATGTAGAATATATGATCTATCAAACACATAGTATATATACCTAAAACAACAAATACTATAAATATGTATCCGAAAATAAACACCACCTTGCCAGTTGCTTAATCAGAAAAAAGCCACTCCTCAATGACTAAAAGGCAACCGGATTGATGATCCGTTTATTGCTACAGCCTTTATTTTTTATGTCGGCTAGCTCTTTTCTTCCGGATATCTGCTTTCATCTTCGCTGCACCCGAACCATGTTGTCCACGAATATACGTCGCTTTTTTCGCTTTCGTTTTCACCTTTTCCTCTTCTTTGGGCTTATCTTTCTTACCTTTAAAAACGATACCACCCATGATTGCTTCTTCTATACTCATATAATCATTTATTAGTATTCAACATTTCCGATGGCAAAGATAACCCTTTTCTACGGATTTATTTATCTTTGCAAAGTTAACAATCGTAACCACCAATGGCAACAACAATTCTTTCTGCAGAAAAGGACCCGATGGGAGCCGCTATTTCTGACTATTTCAACCATCATAGAGCTGATCGTTTGCGGGTATTTTCTTCTCAATTCGAAGAAGATGAAATTCCCGTCAAAGAACTGTTTCGTAGTATACAGTCTATGCCTATACTAGAGCGTACCGCCCTGCAAATGGCTACTGGACGGATTTTGGATGTAGGTGCCGGAAGTGGTTGCCATGCGCTGGCACTTCAGGAAATGGGAAAAGACGTATGCGCCATTGATATTTCTCCCTTATCTGTCGAAGTAATGAAACAACGCGGAGTAAACGATCCCCGCCTCATCAACCTCTTTTGATGAAACATTTTCTGAAACATTCGATACAATCCTCATGCTCATGAATGGTTCCGGAATCATCGGACGGCTGAATAATATGCCCGAATTTTTCCAACGGATGAAACGTATTCTCCACCCCGGTGGATGCATATTTATGGATTCCAGTGATCTCCGTTATCTTTTTGAAGAGGAAGACGGTAGCATAGTCATCGATCTGGCCGGAGATTACTACGGAGAGATCGACTTCCAAATGCAATATAAAGATGTAAAAGGAGACACATTCGACTGGTTATATGTAGATTTCCAGACTCTTAGCTTATATGCTTCCGAATGTGGTTTTAAGGCAGAATTGATAAAAGAAGGAAAGCATTACGATTACCTGGTCAAACTTAGCATTGCTTGAAAATGCATCTTCATATAGTGACGGTATACACTCCGGATAGCGTCACTATATAACCAAAATAGTAACGCCATCACATCAGGATAGCGTTACTATTTTTATATACTCATATATGTTCCGTTGGAAACATCTGATGAAGGCTCTCTTTTATTTCAGCATTTCATTAATTGCCTGCACAAGAGAAGCAAACTCTTCCTCATTATATAAACGAGTCAGCTTTACAATTTTCCCTTCCTTATCAATCAACACGTTTCTCGTTATTCCAGATTCACGTAATGCATACTTCGCAAAGATATCAGCTCCCGGATCCAGTCCTAACGGATAAGTGACTCCGGTAGATTTTGCAAAAGCCAGTACTTTGTCAAGCGGTTCGTCACGGTCAATGCCAATCAGAGCAAAGTCTGCATTATTTTATGCTTCAACCAAATATCCTTCTCGATAAACGGCATTTCTTTACGGCAAACCCCACACCAGCTTGCAGTGAACTGCAACATGACAACTTTACCACGAAGGGAAGATAAACTCACTTGCTTCCCATCTGTCAAGGTAATTGTGAAATCCGGAGCCATCTCTCCTACCCGAACAATATATCCTGTACTATCTGCCTGAACTGATTTTGCATCCGCAGTTACTTCTACACTATCTGTTGCAACTTCAACATTCGCCGTTCCTTTCTTCTGTCCGGAACAAGCCCATATACCTATGGCTAAAAGCGCCACACTACATACATTCATAATTTTCATTTTCATCTAATCATTGGTAACTTTGCAAATATAAAAAAAGTATGCGATGTATTTGCATTTTTAAAAGAAATTCATACCTTTGCACCCGCAAAAGAAAAACGCCTCTTTAGCTCAGTTGGCCAGAGCACGTGATTTGTAATCTCGGGGTCGTTGGTTCGAATCCGACAAGAGGCTCTCCAGAATGAATGCTGTTTATCACATCAGATAAGCAGCATTTTTTATTAATATCTTCTTTAAGATTTTTGCTTACGAAATACTACCATACCCACAGCCAACAAAATCAAAAGAATTCCAATAGCACTATTCAGGGTAAACAGTTCTTTAAAAACAAAGACACCGATCACAACGGCTGTCAGTGGTTCCATCGCACCTAAAATAGAAGTCAGTGTAGGTCCCGCATACTTAATTGCCCGTACCAAAGTTATATTGGAAATAGCCGTAGCCGGCAATGCAAGTCCTAAAATAATCAGCCATATATAACCGTCTGTCACCAGATGAAGCCCGGAAGTTGCCATAGCTCTATCAGATAGAAAACAGCTCCCATCCCCATAACATAACATGTCAGTACAGTGGAATTGATTTGAGCGGCTCGTGTTGTTCGAACCCCAATGATGTATCCTCCGTAAGAAAAGACAGAAATACAAGCCGCCACCAATCCTACTATTGTATCACCACTTTTCGCCTCCAACTCTCCCGATGACAGTAAAGCAGCACCAAACAAAGACATTAAAACAGCAAGCATCACCAAAGAGATTTCTTTTCATGAAAGAAAAACATCATTGCCAATGATACAGCCAACGGATACATAAAATGAATAGTCGATGCTACCCCGTGGCTATATTCTGATAGGCAATGAGCAAACTGAATGAGGTGGTTGCCCGCAACAAACTTAATAAAAAAACGACTAACAAATCTTTCTTTGCCAGCCGGAAATTACATCCCGAACACCATCAAACAGTGTCAATACAATAGCAGCCGCTCCCCAACGATAAGAAAGCACCTCGAAAGCCGAAAACCAGCTAACAACAGAGTTATAGAAAAAAACGGAGCCAGCCCAAAAGTGGAGGAGGATACCGCCGCATAAAGTATACCTTTAATACGATTCATCGATATATTCAACTAATTCCAGATATTCACAATGCAAAGATTATAAATATTTCTTTAATGCCACCATTAATTTCATTTTTTCAAGCGGCTTAACCAGATATTCATTACAGCCGACCTTTATTGCAGCAATCCGGTCAGAATCGAAAGCATGGGCGGTAAGTGCGACGATAGGTAAGCTAGCATTAAACTTACGTATTTCAGCTGTAGCCTTCAATCCATCCAGTACAGGCATTTTCATATCCATCAACAACAAATCGACATGTTGGCTACGCGCTATTTCCACTGCCTTTTGCCCATTCTCCGCATGCAGTAAATCATAATGATCCTTCAGGATAGTAGACACCAGCTGATAATTACTTTGTATATCTTCAGCTATGAGAATTGTTTTCCGACCGGCACTCTTCTCCATCACTTCGTCATTCGCACCAAACTCTCCTCCGGAGATATTCTCTTCTTTCTTCTCTTCTACCATAGAAAGTGTATCGACTTCACAAGGTAAAAATGCCCAAAACAGCGATCCTTCATTGTGTACCGATTCAAAGCCGACTTTACCTCCCATAGCTTCTGCAATTGCCTTGCAAATAGAAAGTCCAAGTCCGGTACCTTGGGCAAACTCATCAAGTTTCTCAAAACGCTGGAATACTTTTCCTTTTTTATCATCAGCTATACCAATACCGGTATCTTTCACATAAAAATAGACGCCTCCATCCTTACATGCATATCCCATTTTAATAGAACCTTTTGAAGTATATTTGATAGCATTAGTGACATAATTCGTTATAATTTGTGCCACGCGATTACGGTCCAGAGTTACCCGACAGTGATAAGGATTGATTTCAGTTAACACGATATCCGGATTCTTCAGGCGCTGCTTCATGGAAGTAAACATGTTTTCAAAATGTTCGGATAAGTCGAACGGTTCGTATTTCAGTTCTACCGAACCGGCTTCCAGCTTGGATAAATCAAGTATATCATTTATCAGTTTTAGCAATAACTCATTATTACTATTAATAATCTGGATATAGTCCGCCTTTTCTTCTTCTCCGGCATAAGCCATCAACTCCGAAAAACCTACAATAGCATTCAAGGGAGTACGGATTTCATGACTCATATTCGCCAGGAACGCAGATTTCAATTTATCAGACTGCTCTGCCTGATGTTTGGCTTCCTGCAATTCCTTAATCATTTTTCACGCTCCGTTACATCATCCACGCGAATTACAACACCATCCACAGATCCATCTTCAAGAACTACGGGAGTGGCAAACACTTCAACGGTATGCGCACTGTCCAACGAAAACTTCATCTGTTCCGTCTGTAATGAAACAAAAGCACGTTGCATCACACAATTTTCACAGGGAGAAGTACGATTATATGTACTTTTATAGCAAAGTTCACCTTTTTTGTAGGCTTCAAAAGAAAGACTTTTTGAACATAACGAAATATTTTCCCATTGAACCATATATTCCTTCGTGATGTAGGCCAACCCTGAATTCGTATTGTTAAGAACCAGTTCATTCTGTCGTACCAAAGCGTCCTGTATTTCTTTATTCTTTAGTAAGGTCAATTCAGTCTGTTTATAGGAATCGATATTTTGCGTCATACCGAACAAATACTTATAAGGGGCATCGTTCAAAGTTGTGGTTTCAACAAGGCCACGCGTTTCCCACCATTGATACATGCCATCTCCTTTAAAGTCAATGCGATATTCCACATCCCATACACCGCTTCCTAGTTCTACCGCCTTTTGCAAAGTTTCAGCAAACTTTTGTCGGTCATCAGGATGTACGAGAGTCAGATATTTCTCGACCGAATTAATTTCTGATGCCTTTTTCCCATTTTTATCAAAACCTTCACCGAAACTCACCCTGTTCTTAGCCGGCTCAAAAAACCAGGTGAAGGCATTCATCGCTTCCATAGTGACAGTTAGCAGCTGTGCACGACGCTTCAGTTCATTTTGTAAACTCTGATCCCAGCGGGTATTTAACAGAAAGCGTTTGCCATCATCTTCAATTATACTTTTGCGAACAATAGTATCATAGCTGCGTCCATCCTTCAGTATAATACGTTCCATGCCGAAATAAGGGTTCCCAGTATTGTATACCTCTAAATCAGTCTTCTGAATACGCTCTACTTCTTCTTCACTCAGCACATCATAAGTAGTTTTATCTTCGCTGGTACCAAACATGAGCTTACTCTCTTCATTGCAAAAAACATAGCGGAAATCATTCTCTACATCTTTGATATGAACAGATAACGGAAGATTATTTAATATATTATAGAAGAACTGCTCCTTTTTCTGCACCTCCGTATTATTCTTTCGGGTACCAACATATTTCAATACCTTCTTATTAGAATCAAATTCATAAGGAGCACCGCTTATCGTACAAAATTGCCAGGTTGAGCTATCCGGTAACATAACCCTGCTATCAAAAGAAAAAGAAAAATCTTCCCCATTGCTCATTCTTTCCATTACTTCAGTAACCTGACTACGGTCATCCGGATGCAAAGTCTCCAGATATAGTGCCATACTAACTGGCTTAGACTGATCGTATCCATTCAGCGGTTCATTATCACTATAAAATAATTTGGCCACTGCATCAAATTCCCAAAACATGATGTTGGCTGCCTTCATAGCAAGCTCCGTTTTCCGGCGACTTTGACGGAGTACCTCTTCACTTTTCACCGTTTCTGTAATATCTTCAAAGATAAAAATGTAATTAACAAACTTGCCATCATTGTCATAAAGAGGATTACCATTACATTTCAAATAGCAGGTCCGGGTACGCGTAGAGAAAAAGCGTTTATCGGTTCTCTGTTTATCGAAATCATACAAAAAACTCATCTGTACCGGAACACAACGACGAACTGCTTCCTTCACCACGTCAGGAACCACAGAATTTTCATTTATGTTGAGTTTATTACCAAGAAGCGTTTGCGAGTCAGCGCCAAAAATTCGGCAGAAGCTTTCATTGCATCTTACCAGAGTGCCATCGGCTGTGAAGAAACCTATTCCAACAGGAAGTGAATTAAATACAGTTAGTAATTGTTTGTGTTCCATTTCTTTATCCTTGAATAACTTAGAAATAAATATTTTATCTCCGCACTATGCAAATATATACACTTTTACGATTATAATATGATTTTATAGCGAAAATATTATTGCCAGGTTATAACATACAATAAGGGGCTATCCACGATATTGTGAATAACCCCTATCTCAAATGACATCCCATATATTATCATTTTAAAAAGTACATTTTAATACTCCTCAATGACTGTATTTCCAAAAATATCCTTTTTAATAATTTTCCCATGACCGTTACCATATTCAATTATTTCGTTTCCAAAAATATCTTTTTTAATAGTTGTTCTATTCCCCTTATCATCCTCGATAATAGTATTCCCAAAGATATCTTTTGTAATCGTCTTTCTATTACCTTTGTCATCGCGAATAATAGTATTTCCCAGAATATCTTTCTCTATAGTTTTTCTATTACCCTTATCGTCCCGGATAATGGTATTTCCTAGAAAATCTTCTTCAATAGTCTTTCTATTACCTTTATCATCACGAACAATGAAATTTCCTAAAATATCCTCGTCGATAGTCGTTCTATTGCCTCTATCATCACGGATAATGATGTTCCCCAAAATATCCTTTTCAATAGTCGTTCTATTGCCTTTATCATCACGAATGATGATATTCCCTAATATATCCTTTTCAATAGTCTTTCTATTACCATTATCATCACGGATGATGATATTACCTAAAATATCCTTTTCAACAGTCTCTCCCCTTGGTCAACTCCCGAATACTCATAATTATCTTCAACAAGATTTGCACCATAGCCCTTTATTATATAAGGAGCCAAAATAAACTGGGCAACAAACAGGATAAATAAAATCTTTTTCATGGCGTTTTTCTTTTGATTTAGAACAAAAGTAACGCAGGAAAATCAGAATAAATAAGTGAATTCCATAATTGTCAGTAGGGAAAAACCTAAAATAAAAAGGATTAGCGCATGCAGTAACGGTATATCCATAATATACTACCTAATTGGTCCCCAGAATGGTCCCCAAAGAAATTCCTTGAAAGTACTTGACTTTCAAGGAATTCAAAGTGTTACTTGAGGTTCCTGGCGAACCTCTTTTTCTTTATTTTCCTTATTTATTAGATAAAACATTATCTTCATAAACTACTGAAAAACAACAAATTATTTATCACACAAAGAAAATAGAATAAAATAAGATAAAAGTTTGTAGTACCAATGTAGTACCAAATCAAAAAGAATCTCTATCTTTGTAGTACCAACTTATAAAAGTAAAAATATGGGTGCAACATTCATTTTAAGAACTGACAAAAGCGAAGGATATGCAACCTTATACGCTCGCATACAAAACAGGGTTCCAAAGATTAACATTCGAGTATCTACCGGATTAGAGGTTGATATAAAAGAGTGGAACAAATCTTTAACAGGAGCCAAAGCCCTAACAGCTTTCAGGACAGGCAAAGGAAAAGAACTTTACCTTAAACTAGATGCTATTTCATCAACGATTGACGCACTAATAAAAAATGGTGTAGCCATAACTTCCAACATGGCTAAAGAGCGTATACATGAAATAGTATATGCTGAACAGATAGCAGCCGAAAAAGAACGAGCAGAAGCCGAAGCTAAAGCCCTAGAAGAAGAACAGGCTACCAACTTCAACGACTTCATAGCACAATTCATTCACGAATGCGAAACAGGAAAACGGAAAAAGAAGGGAGGAACTACAAATATATCTCCTGGAACAATCAAAAGCTACAAAGGCTTTCAATCCCAGTTTAAAGCGTATCAGGAAACAAGGCTAAAGGTTATTGATTTTGAGGATCTGACAATAGAGTTTTATAATGACTTTCGATCATTCCTCACAGATAAGGAATATTCCCCTAATACTATTGCCCGGATGGTGAAGATATGCAAAACAATCTGTTATGCAGCCGAACAGCTTAAACTAATGGATGCGGCAAACGTCCGGTTTGGTTTTGATGTGATCTATAAAGATGTTGATAATGTCTACTTGACTGAAGAACGCATACAGGAACTTTATGAGTACAACCTATCTAATCGTCCGGCATGGGAGAAAGTAAAAGACGTGTTTGTAGTCGGCTGTCTGACCGGGCAACGAGTAAGTGATTATAAGCGCATCAATTCAAAAATGATAGTTACCCTTACCGATGGCAATAAGTACATCAAACTTAAACAGGAAAAGACCGGAAATATCGTTTATATTCCTCTTGATTATCGGGTTGCAGCTATCCTTGACAAATATAACGGTACACTTCCCAAAGTCTACGACCAAAAGATAAACGATCACATCAAAGAGATTGGCGAGGCTTTAGGATGGACTGAAATAGTAGAGTTGGACGAACAACGGGGAGCAATGGAGTATACAGCAAAGAAACGTTTCTGCGACCTTCTTAAAACTCATACCTGCCGAAGAAGCTTAGCAACCAATATGTATAAAGCCGGTGCTTCATTAAGTTCTATAATGGCTATCACTGGACACAACAGCGAGCAGCAACTAAAGACGTACCTTAAACTGGATGAATCGGAAAAGAGCATGCTAGCAGCTAAAGAGAATTATTTCACGAAATTACGAATAGCAAAATAATCAATCATGGAAAATTGGAAAGAACAATACAATCAGCTAGAATGTGAGTGGAAGAAATATTATAAGGATGATTTTGCAGAAGTTTATAAATACTTATTAGAAGATAATATATCAATTGACGAAGCAATAATCAAGATAGGAGCTAATTATAATGCAGAAGATATATCAAACCTCAAGAGATGCGATGAGATATTGGCTCAAGGCACCAAATTAGTAATGGATAATTCAGAAGAGCTAATTAATGAAGGAAACGCAATTATGTACGATCTGATCTTAGCATTATCTAATGAAAAAATTAAAAAGACATTATTTTTTGAAAATCTAAAAAAAGAAGATGAAAGTTTTGATGATCTGTTTATGTCGAATAACTATAAATGCGAATATGGACTTTACACATATTACAGAAAGCTAAAAGAGCATAAGCTAGACGTTTTTTTAGGAACAGAAGATTTTAAGAACATAATAGAGACATTAAATAAAGTCTGTATATTTATAAAAGAGAATAATCAACATCCTATTAAAATTCAAAACCAACTCATTGAACTAATAACATTATATATTGGAATGAGGCTTGAATATCATTTAATTATAGTATTACAAGGTTTAATAGAATGGACAGAAAAAATATATGAAAATAATAATGAGCCCGAAAAAGAAAACGCATTTGAGTTACATACCTGGATTTTAAAACAAGCAACCCGGTTGTACTATAGTTATTATCTTTCCTGCAGTAATCAAATTGAGAATGATTTTGATGTTTTCTTCTTTTCTACAATGATCGGGAGATATATTAAAGAACATAGTGATGAATATTCAATAGAAGCAATAGAAAACATCATTGATGTATAACAACCCTAAAATCGACAAAACATTAATAAGAAAAATCTATAACAAATGCAACAATAATCAATGGAATAGTATCCCTATAGATGATTTTATCAGATTACTTAATTGTGACAATTCAATAACTCTATCTATTAAAAAAGATGAGTTTAATAGGACAAAAGTTGTATTTAAGAATATAGCCAACAGCATAAAAGATAAAGGAAGTCGCAAAAAATGGATCGAATTTATTAAAAAAGAAGTCTTCAATAATGTAGATTTTATGAAAGCTACATTGAGAACCGATACAAGCTGCGAAGGATATAGCCAAATCGATATAAATTTTAGCAGTTTTATAGCCGATTTAGGAGTTTCCCCCAATAAATAAAAAACGCCCCAATAAACTCCCCAATAAATATTTCAGAAGCGCATTGATAATCAATATTTTATCAATGCGTTTTTTTTATATTCCCCAATAAATCCCAATTTCTCCCCAATGTATCTTCGCAGTTGAAGATTAGGACGTGCACACCCTGCCTTCATAACAATTAAAAAGTATAAGTTATGAAAGAATTAAATGCAACCCAGCAAGCTATAATTATGAGTTTCTTTGATCCATTTGTAGATGTGATTGTAGATAGAGTTTCAGAAAGAATATTGTCTGTAACTGCTAAGAAAGAACCAAAGTTCTACACTCGAAAAGAAGCCGCTGAAATCCTTCATGTCACCTTACCAACATTGGCGAGAATAACAAAGGACGGACTTCTTGTCGCCAAACATGTAGGTAGTAGAATCCTATATGAAGCAGATGCTATTGATGAGGCAGTAAAAAAGCAGGTCGTATTCAAATATCGGAGGGCATGACTATGGAAGAAAAGAAAAAGGCAGCCTCCACGACCGCCAATCTCCTCAACAACAGGAGCAAAGATAACAAATCATCTCGAATAATTCAACAGGTACGATCTATTTTCTTATCTGGCCGGAAAGTAACGGCAAAAGAAATCAACGCTGAAACAAATTCGAATGATGCCAGACGTGTAATCTCCACCCTCCGTAATGATGAAGGCTGGGACATTAAAGACGTTCGCCTGGACGATAGAAGAAAACTATACTGGTTAGAGCCGGACACACGGCAAATGTCTATTGACTGGGAAGGAGGTATCAATGAGTAGAAAATCATTTGTACTTTATACAGAATGGGAAGATGCGTTCGACGGACAGCCCAACGACATTGCGGGCGAACTCATTAAAGCAATATTCGACTATGTTAGAACAGAAGAAATGCCGCAAACAGACAATACTGTAGTCAATGCAATGTTCTCCATCTTTAAACCGGCTATTGACCGTAATATAGGCAAATATGATGCTGCTATCAAACAACGGAAAGAAGCCGCTATCAAAAGTGCAGAAAGCAGAAAACATCAAGCGAACGACCGTAAACGAACGTCAACGAACGTATGCGACCGTAAACGAACGTCAACTGTAAGTGTAAGTGATAGTGTAAGTGTTAGTGATACTCTCTCTCTTAATGGAGAGAGTGTGAGAGAGGGAGCGAATAAAGTTCTCGACCTTCAATCAATCAAAGAGCAACTACTATCTGACGAAACATGGAAAGAATCTGTTTGTATACAGTCTACTTTAGGCGTGTCTTTTATTTCTATGCTTCCCGACCAGTTAGATAAGTTCATAGCTTATATCGTTTCAATCGGAGACGGAGTATATCGAATATATCGGATGCAAAGAGAAGGTTTACTTATTGGTGGCAAAATCACGGAAGAAAGGAGGTACAGGATGAAAACAAACAAGTCTACATTATCCCAAGTTAAAGGAATGCCGAACGCACCAGAAGCGGAACAAGCCGTTAACGGTTCTCTCCTTAGCTTTGGAGGCGATAAAGTATTTGATGCTATATCTTCCGATTTAAGTACAGACATGTTTTTGATATCAATGTATGCTATACGATTCTTTAGCACGGCAATAAACCATGTGATATAGTGTCAGTAACGAATGAGATACGTTCGATGGGAAAGATAGAAGAAGTTCCGCCCCACTTCATCGCTGAAACTTTGAATCACGGCTACGACTCATTCCATGCTGTAGAACATGCTCTCATGATTAAACAGAAATATCTACAACGGAAAGCTATTGAATTATCCCATATACTCCAACAACAAGCCTATGATGATACGGAAGACATCGGAGACGTCCTTTTCAATGCGGGAAAAGCACTGGAACAGATGCAACAGAATTTGATTGGGAAAAGTGAAGCCCAATCATTCAAAGACATTGCACAATCCGCATTAAAAAACATAGATCGGAAAATGGGACTGTATAGCAGCGGGCAGCAGACAGGAATAACAACCGGGTTACAGGACCTTGACGATATGACTTCCGGTTTGCATGGTGGCGAATTGATTGTATTGTCAGCACGTCCGGATGGGGAAAACTGCCGTATCTTTACATTTTGGAAAGTCGGCAGCTAAGCAAGGCATTCCGGTAGTCATTTTCTCTTTAGAAATGGATTCTATAAGCCTGTATGAGCGTTTCATAGCTTCGGAATCCAATGTACACCCCAGCAAATTAAGGTCCGGCAATATAAGCCAAGATGAGCTACAGCAAATAGATAAGGCAGTAGGGGGAACTTTATACACTTTACCGATAACAATAAACGATAATGCGGCTATAAGTATGAGTTATATCCGGGCAATGTGTCGCATGTTCCACCGGCAAAATAAATGCGGGATGGTGATAATTGATTATCTCCAGCTGATAACCGAAAGTTCGAATGGAACTAGAAACAGAGAGCAGGAAATAGCCCGAATGTCCCGGGAGGCAAAGATTATCGCTAAAGAATTGAATGTACCTGTTATCCTTCTGTCTCAACTCAACCGGGAAGTAGACAAGAGACCAGACAAGAAACCGATTCTTGCCGATCTTCGGGAATCAGGAGCCATTGAGCAAGATGCAGACATAGTGATTTTTGTTCATCGTCCGGAATATTACGGGATTAGTATCAATGATTCATCCGGACGTGAGATTCACAACTATGGTGAATTGATTATAGCCAAACATCGAAACGGTTCTGTCGGAACAGTCAAATTCAAGCATAACGGTTCCCTAACTAAGATATTTGACTACGATACGAAAGGTTATACGGAAAACAATCCCTTCTAGCTATGGAAATAGAAATAATCTACGGACAAGTGATAGCGAAAGCAAACAACTATCAAGCCGTGCCGGGCAAAGACGGTCAGAAACGGATCATCAAAAATGACCGGATCAGGGAATATGAGAAATCCTTCTGCCTACAATGCAAGAAGTATCGAGGAAAGCGCATTTCCGGTCGTTTCAAGCTATTTATTCGTGTATGGCATGGAAATATTCGCTTCGACCTGGACAATGCCTTAAAAACGATCCTTGATTGCTTGCAAATGGTGGAGGCTATTACAAATGACAGCCTATGTTTTGAGATTCATGCCGAGAAACGGATAGACCGACGGAATCCGAGAGTAGAGTTTGGTCTGGAAGAGATAAACGAGCAAAAAAATATATTCAGCCAAAATAAAGCGAGCGAAAATCACTTTCACCTGTCAGATGAGCAAGAGTACCAAAAAGAATAGATTATCATTTTCGTTCACCTTAAAATGAGCGAGAGCAACATTTAAAAGTTATGGAAGCAATTAAAGAATTAGAAAAAGAGTTCATTAAGAACAAAGAGCGATTTATCCAAATCGGATATAATCCCCAAACTGAAGTTTACTTATACAAGCGTATATTCCCAGGAGGAGCAATCGTTTATGAAGTGTTCAAACGCAAGATAAATAAACGGTTTAACTGTGTTAGCTATCCCGGTAACAATGCCTTTGGTTATTGGGCTTTGACATTCCCCAAATATGAGCAAGCGAGATATTATTTAGATAATGGGTTTATAAAACCTTCGTAGGCTAATTTTAAAAAGAACCATTTAAGTAAACGTCCATCAAGCGAGGAAAAGTATTACCGGATAGGTGTTTGTTTAATCGTTGCAAAAGAATTAGAGAACAAATATTTTATTAACCAATTTAATTTTTTAGGTCATGAAACAAGAAACATTTTTCGGAGTAAGAAAAGATAGTGAAAAACATCTTTATGTGAGAAGAGGTGACAACAACGAAGTCCTTATCACTAAAACAGTAAACGGGGAATCCATAACAGAAGAGAACACCGTACACCTAAATGCGGAAGAAGCCCGTAAACTAGGGATTCAGTTGCTAAAATTAGGTAGTGAAGAACTGCCAAAATCTGGAATAGACCTTAAAACCGAATCTTTCGTGGACAAAATCACGGTATACAAAGGAATAAACCCGGACGAAACACCGGCCAACCTCGCAGTTATCACCATTGATGAAAGCGATGAGGCTAGACAAGTAAGGGAAGATAGCGGAGAGGAACCCGGCTTTTCCATTGAAGGGGAAGAACTGGAAAAACTCATTTCCGCACTGGCAAAGATTGTATAACCGATACCGGGTAGGTCTGCTTCGGATGGTCTACCCGATATAAATAAAAAATATGCTATGACAAGAGATGAATTATATATCAATAACACAAAAGCCGATCTTAACAAGACGGATATTACTTTGAGCTATAAGAGTAACCTGCTAACCGATATTAGTAAAATTATAAGTAATAGGAGTTATACGATCAGGTTGCCTAAAACGGCAAAGAATCTGGCTTTGATTGAGTGTGCACATCTTCCCAGTTCAATAAGCCGTTATCCGTACCTAAAGCATAAAGGTACGTTATTACGGAATGGCATTGAGATGATTAAAAATGCCAATGTAGTACTACTAGAAACTGGCGAGACAATAGAAGTTGCTCTTACATGGGGAAATGTAACAAACTTTGCTGGCGTGGTAAACGATGGCAAGAAGCTAACGGATATTACGCACGGGACAGTGGAAGGCGTGGATTGGGTAATATGGAGTAATAAAGGAAGCAATTCAGCACAATTTCCACTTATTGACTACGGGTTTAACTCCGATGATCCGAACGTGTGGTATCATCCTGTAGTTACTGTGAAATGGATTTTAGACAAGATTCAGGAACAAAGCGGAGTGACATTTAATTTTCCGTCTGACAAGCTTACTGTTATAAACAAAATGATTATTCCTCTTTTGACAAGGAATGATTCACAAGAGATATATGATGCCTACCCAATGACTTTAAGAGTAACAGGGTATGATTCATCAATAATCAAATTTGAAGCTGTAGGAGATAGTACTCAACAGTATGTTAGCACTAACGGGAGCCGGGATATTTACCCGAGGTTTGATTCAACATTGAAACTAAAAGGAACAATAGAAGTTTCATACACTTATTCACAGGGAATTGATTATTTAAATACCCCTTTTCAAATTACAGTTTATAGCACACCGACCAAGCAGGAGGAAATAATAAACATATATAAACCGGCTGCATATATAGAACCGCCATATATTCGGCTAGTTTATAGCTTTGATACTTCTGCTACAGTTTATAAAGATGGATATTTTATAATATCAAGTGGAAACGGAAAACAACCGATAAATAGTGTATCAGGGAGTTTATCAGTAACGATAACAGAAAGAGAAGAGGATGTTTTACTAGGTGAGAAATTTCCCCTAGTTCCCAATCTTCCGGACATCAAGCAAATAGACTTCATCAAAGCCGTTGCCTCAATGGTCGGTTTGTTTGCCTTACCGGATGGCGAAGGGATCAAGTTTATTCCCTTCGATAATCTGTCTGCAAACAAATCTAAAGCTGTAGACTGGACGGATCGTGTGATTATGGCTTATAAGAGCGTGACGCCAAGAAACTTACAGTACACCCTTGATAACATTGCTCAAAACAACTGGTTCCGGTATAAAGAAGATGATAATGTCATGGGAAACTATGACGGAAATATCCAGGTTGATGATGCTACGATTGAGTACGAACGTGATGCCATTACTTTGCCTTTCTCCGCCTGCAGTACAATAGAGGCGTTGCTTATATTCCTTTATTCTTATAACGAGGAAGGAGAGTTGGAGTATAACAAAACAAATCCCCGGATATTATTGCTTGATGGTACGAAGGGAATATTCAAGGGGCTAGAATGGACTACCTTAATTGCAAATAACTATCAGACGTACAAAGGACTAATCAATAATGCAAAGGTAGTGACCGAGTATATCCGTCTTAACAGTATCGAGTTACGGGACTTAGAGATGGATATACCGGTTTATTTGGCCCAATATGGTTGTTATCTGGCTATCATAGAGATAACGACCAAAGAGAATGATATATGCGAGTGTAAACTTTTAAAATTGTAATGACATGGAAGAAAATGTAGAAGAAAAGATTCGGAGTATTACCGAACAGGCCAATCAAACTAGAAAAATGCTTTTAGAAGAGTATTTGGGACATTCTATCTCTATGGAGGAGGCTATAAATATGGAAATACCGGACGAAGCTCTGGATCATCTGGGAGATTTGTAATTTAATGATTAAATATAAAAGACTATTGAAGATATGGCAAAGTTTAATGAAGAGACAATTCAAAAGTGCGTTGACTGGGTATGTGAAAACGGACTTATAGATTATGGCGGTGCAAAGCTTATTGACTTCTGTAATGTAATGGGAATCGGAAAGAGTACCTATTACCGGTGGATGGAAAATGAAACTTTCGGGAATGCTATAAAAAGGCGAAAGAAGATTTCAAAAACGGGTTGGAACGCAATGTCGTTTCCTCTCTTGCAAGGTCTGCCATCGGGTATGAATACGAACAAGTTTCTTCCGAATACTATATGGAAGGCAAGAAAAAGAAGTTGAAAAAGGAAGTAAGAAAAAATGTCCGTGTTGAACCTAATGTGGGAGCTGGTATATTCCTTCTTACAAACCTTGCTCCTTACAGATGGAAGAACAAACAGAACACCGAGCATTCCGGAGAAGTTTCTACAGGATTGACCGTTGTAGTCAAGAATCAGGAAGAAGCAGATTTAATCAAACAATTAAAAGAACATTAGTTATGTCTGCACCTAAAGGAAACCAATTTTGGAAGTTAAGAAACAGGCATGGGAGAAGCAAGCGTTTTGCTTCTCCTGAACAGTTGTGGGAAACAGCCTGTGAGTATTTTGCCTATTGTGACAGAACTCCATGGAAAGTAATCAAGAATAAAACGAAAGGAGAAATAAAGGAAAAAGAAGAAAGCCCTACACAACGTCCTTACTCTCTGACCGGGTTAATGGCTTATTTAGATGTTAGTAAGTCCTTTTGGAACGATTTTAAAAAAGGTAGTCATGAAGATTTTTCCGTAGTCATTACACGCATAGAGAATGTCATCAGGACACAACAATTAGAAGGTGCTATTGTTGGTGCGTTTAATCCCAATATAGTTTCTCGGATTATAGGTCTTTCTGATAAACAAAAGGTAACTCATACCATCAACAGTAAAGAGTTTAAAGGCTTTGATTTCTTACCTTATACTCCCAAAGCAGATGAAAGTATATGAGGTTTTAGCATCAAGCCGCTTTCTACTTGCTACAATGAACAGAAACGGAGTGAGCGCAGATGATATAATGTATCTTGATATGTTCTATGAGTATAGAGATATGCTAGCAGAAGGACGAAAAGAAGCCGAAATTCGGGACTCTCTTTCAAACAAGTATAAATTATCCGCCTCAACAATAAAAGGGCTATGAAACATCTGAATGATGAATATAGATTATAATTTTCTGTGGCTAAGTATAAACAAAAGTCCCGAACCAATCAAGGAACGGGGCTTATTATTTCTCTCATTTCAGCCTTTGCCAAAGGGGAAAGTTCTTCATATAATTACATTTAAAAACGGCTGATTCCAGGTCAAGCACATCATAACGGACGCCGGAACGTAACTTTCCATCAGCATCTTTATATTTCTTCACTATACCAGCTTTCACCCATTTAGTAACATTTCCTTTGCCATACCGGATATGTGCCTGATTTTGAGATATAAATTGAGATTCTTTAAAGGAGTTGATCCGTTCTTTTTTACGACCCAGATTTTCTGCAAATTCTACTAGCTTAAACAGCAATTCTTCGGATATGGCTACAATCATATTAACATTTATTTTTACCACATCACTCATAAGACTTAGGAATGTTCAAATATTGATATTTAATTCTATCTAACAGATGAAATACAGGAAATGTAAGTGCATAATAATCTGTAACACCATTTACAGCAACTAATTTCCAATATGAGTAATATGCAGTTTTTTGAATATTGAATGTATATTTATTATCACAAATTAACAATTCATGTTGTTGTTTCTCCGTTATTGATGGATATAAAAGACATAATACTTCATTTATAGCTGTAAAATTCTTCCTATACGGAGATAATGGTTCTTGTATAGAACAGGCTGATATCGCATTAGAAACTTCATAATCATCTACAAACATTTTTTTCAAAACAAGAAATAATAATCCTGCATAATCACACGTTTTATGAAAATCGTCAAGAGTCTTTGTTGGTATTATCTCAATATGTGCTTCTTGAATTTTTGTTATTGTTCTAACATTTATTTCCCCACAATTAATCATTACCTGAATAATGTCAAGATAGCGTTCAAAAAATTCACTTCTTACATCAGGCGGCATATTTATTTGACTGAATAGAATATTTATGACTTTCACAAGATCATTCCTTATATCAAAACGAAAGATTTCCGTTGAATAGAATTTATCAATATATCCATTGAAAGCTTTATTGGTTCCATTGATATGTACAAAGCAATCACGCAAATTATTTATATCACATACTATAATAATTTTATCAAACCCAAATTTATTCTCTCCTGTACCCGTTTCATTGTCATTTGCAGATAAAATATTTAACAAACGAAAAGACTGTAATGGTTCAAGACGATCAAAATCATCTATCAACAAAATAGTTTCTTTTTGCTTATTCTCTAATTTGCTAGCTTTAATAAGCATTTCTCTTATCAAATTAGATATGTCGTTCATTTCATAACTAGTACCTATCTCATTCTCTAAATCGTTTAAAAATTGTTCGATTTTAGTCTTTGGAGAATCATCCTTGTAGTCTTTGTATATATTCGCAATCACTTCTATTGCTTTACCCAACTTTACTGTATTCTCATCAATAAGTGATGCTACTTCAAAATACTTTGCAATAACTTAAGTGCATTACTTTTCACCGACCTACATATTGTAGAAACTTTTTCAAAATCAGTTCTTTCAATCGTAATCCCAGTCCCCAACAATTGAATTAATATATCAAATTTTATTAACTCGTAAATGTCTTTATTAGTTGAAGTCACATAATTTACTGGGAATAGTTTACATACGTAATATTTTTCCAGTTGTGCTGGATCATTAAAAAAATTATTTAAAAATGTAGTTTTGCCACTTCCAAAACAACCTGAAAAAATAATTCGTTGGTTATTTGTATTATTTAGATGAGCCTGAAATTGCTCCATCATACCCTTTGTTTCTATTTGACGCATAAATATTTCTGTATTATTCCTCACTTTCTATTCTAATCTCCATAATAAGAACAAAACGAATTTATTCTTTAGATTATTCCGGTTCGTAACCCTAATAATAAGATTGTGTAATACCCTTAAATATAACTTCTCTATCATCTACCTGGTTGGTTAATCTTTGATGTAACAAAGTCCGCAGTCCCAGGTCGTTAATCGGGCTTCTTTCCATAGCTTGCAAATAGAGAACCTTATCTACATTCTGCCAATCGATCACCATGCCAAGACGTTTTTTAAGTATCACATCAAGATACATACAATTAGCAAAACGAAAGTTTCCCTTTACTATATTCAACGTACGCACCTGTTCAGCAAACCTGTACAACCCATCGAACAAATAACGGTGTATGTCACACAATCCCTTTACGGTTCCCACCTCAATACGATCTATATCTCCAGTTTCAAACAAGGCATGAGCTTTTGCAAAGCTCAATTTATCTATTTCATTTGTATTCATACCCTATTGCATTATAGACAAATATCTTTGTAAAGAGGCTATTTCGGCCTCAACAACAAGTTTTTGAAAGGCTTCCGGCTTATTCTCTGTATGAGATTCTTCCAATGCTTTATAATAACTTATTTTATCCTCATTGCTACCTTTTAAAGTAACCAATGTATACCCATTCCGTAAAAGATAAAGATTCATCAATAAACGTGACGTTCGCCCGTTTCCATCAATAAACGGATGAATACGTACAAGTTCGTCGTGAAGATATACGGCTATAAGTACCGGATGTACTTTTTCTTCCTCCATCTGCCGGAACTTTATCATAAAATCCTCCATTTGTTTCTGTATTAAATAAGGTTGTGGCGGCATGTGGGTACTACCGGAAATCATGACGGGAACGGTGCGATACCGCCCGGCATTTTCACGATCTATTCCGTGCAAGATAAGAGCGTGTATTTCTTTGATAGTGCGTTCGCTTATCTCTATATCTTTCTTCGCTATATCTTTGATATAATCAATAGCCTCGCTATGATTGATAGCCTCCAGATGTTCACGCATAGATTTGCCGGATATGGTAACTCCTTCATTTACTACTAGGGCGGTTTCCTGTAATGTAAGGGTATTGCCTTCGATTCGGTTACTTTCGTAAGTGTATTCTATATCTAAGGCATCCTGTATCTTTTCCAAAGCATCTTCCGGTAATGGACGTAAAGCGGATAATTCTCCTTTGAGTGTGTCAGCTTTATCTAACAACAGTTTTAAATCTTCATTCATGACTATTCTACTTTGATATTATAAAACAATTTCTCCGCTTTCTATTCTATCCAGCAACCAGGACAAGTCCGATACGCTATTTATATTGTAATTGGTATCTCTTATGCGGATCACTCCAATAATACCGCCGGAAGAAGAGGTAAACAACTCTGGAACATCAACATCTAAAGCTGATGCAATCCTTTCCAACACTTCAACACTAGGGTTTCCATTAATATGTTGGCTCAAACCAACATTACTAATTCCCATCTTTTGGGCCAAATCCTTTACAGTTGTACCCTTTTCTTTGATTAGTTCTTTAATACGTAAAGCCATAACTTTAAATTTCAGATACTGCAAATATATGCAAATCAAACAAACTTTAAAGCAATCGCTTTATTAATAAATATTAAATTAAAGTCTTAAGTTAACATTTAATTTGCTGAATTTAAACCGATAGATAATATTTGCATTGCAAATATTAAAGCTAACGATTTAAAGTTATAAAGATATGGCACGTTACGATTTAAGCAAGATAATGAAGAGAGCGCACAACCTTTATAAAAACGCTCATGCAAAGTACCCGACATTTGCCGATGCACTCCGTAAATCTTGGAGCATGGCAAAGTTTGAGGTTAGAGTAGCCGAAGAACGCCAGACAATAGAAGCGGAGACAAAAGCACGTGAAGCAAAGGTACGTGAAGAGAACGAGCAAGCCGCCATTAGTTCGGTTCTTCTTCGTGCACAAATCGAAGCCGACCGGATCAGAAGAGAAGCGGAAGCCAAAGCGGAACGCATGAAAGGAGAGATAGCAGCACGCAAAGAGGGCATCTCTTACAACGAGTATCAAAACCGTATTAGTCGTGCAATGGGCTACGGGTGTGGCTCGTATTGCGGTGACTAGTTTTTATTCATAATAATTGATTTGTTTTCATGGAAGTTGGTTTTGTGAAAATAGGTGCTTCCTTTCACTGAATTATTAACCATAGGGGAATTCCCCTATCATAAATTATACTATATGATGAAACAAAGGTTTATAAGCTCCACGAGAGCAAGCAAGTAGAGGATATTGCTACCATGCTAAA
>SCPO01001287.1_pt1 | contig 30881 bp, 33 predicted proteins | sample 6106821 | NCBI WGS metagenome assembly SCPO01 (sample SAMN10720448, study PRJNA508395) | human gut metagenome | isolation source: Participant 2 stool, 0 month | host: Homo sapiens | collected 2017 | reverse complement strand
AATTTATCCGTTACCTATGGCTAGTAATAGTACGTACAATGGATTTTTGAGGACAAACTCCTGTGTGGTGGTTCAGGAATTGAAGAAAAGAATGTTCAGAGCTCTTGTCCGTAAACTTCTTTGTAAAGAGTCTTTTTAACTTTCTCAAAATCACTTTCCATATCTATATCCCCATAGGTCATTAAGAGCATTGGTAGGCCGCTATCTCCCTTACGGTAGGGAGGTTGTATATAGGGCTTTGTTATGTAAAGTGAATTCCAAACGTTTATAGAAGTGAATACGGCGTGTGCTCATTTCATCATTAGGCTCCTCTACTTCCAATACAATTGGACCTTTTAACTGTTTTTTTATCATTTCCAGCACACGTTTTCCATACCCTCCGTTTCTGAGGCTGGGATCAATAGCGAAATGTTCGATATAGTAAAAATCTCCCATTGTCCAATAGCTGATCATACCAATGCTGTTACCGTTTTCTAAAATAATGTTGTTGCAGAACCGGGGATTATTATCAGAATATTCTCTCTGCTGTACGGTATCACGGCGTTCTTCTTGAGGGAATGCCGTATGCATTAATTTTTCCACAAAGGTATAATTAACCTCATCTTGTGTTTTTACTTGTTTAATTTCAATCATTTTATCTGTCTTTGTTTAGTCTTAAGTTATGAACTTATTTCGCAGTATAAAAGTTTATTAGTCTTTCTAATGCACGTTGGCATACCGGGCAGAATGCAGGTGCTTCGTTTATCTTCATTCTGCATTCGGTAGTAGGACGATAAAGTCCTTTTTGTGTATAGCCTGCTCCTTCATAGACACCCACCTTGGTGTATAAGTCGGCATTTTCTGTAGCTACCGGAGTAGGTATGGCAGTACCTTCCGGAATCATATCTTTCCATTTACTGTCGAAATCAATTAATGTGGTGATATTTGGCTCCCAAGGTTCCACTTCATATGGATATTGCGGGCTTGGGGCTTCGGTATATGCATATTCATCTGCTAATCCTCCAAAACTATGGCCGAATTCATGGACTACAACCGGTTGAAAATCAGGATGGTGTGCTGTGGTCAGTGTATATGAGTTATAGATGCCACCTCCTCCATAGGTGTCTGTATTGGCTAGAATAATGATATGCTCGTAAGGAATTCCAGCCAACCAATTATGAATACTTTTTACCCGACTGGTAGTGAGATACCGGTCGGAATAGAACGTGTTGAAATGTGAACTTACAGCTGTAGATTTCCATTTGCCTTGTCCCGGTATGCTGACTCCGCTGTCTTCCGAAGGGCTTGCCACAGCGACAATATTAAATTTGTCCTTCAGTTTCTTGAAAGGTTCATGACTGAACAGGGCGTCACACGCTGTCTGGGCATCTTTATAAAATATATCCATCTCTTTTTCTGTATATCCTTCTGCCATGATTGCTACATCGATGCAATCTGCGGCATTTCCGTTTTGCAGAAGATAGCGATGAGGGGTAATATGGTTTGTTCCCCTCTGATGGATCAGAATATCATTGGGGATTATTTCATGTGTGAGTGAGGCATTTACTTTATGATATACATCTTTTAGAGATATGGTCACTACTGCTTCTTTTTTGGGATAAGGCAAAAGAAAAGAATTCTCGAAGCCTCTTTTTATCCTACTTGCTTCTTCTTCGCTTACCCATTCTTGGAAAAGGCTAGAGAATGACGTTCGATAAATGGTTTCTCCTGTTGCTTTGTCTTTCATTGTGATTTCACCGTTGCCTGCCAAAGGAAGTTCTGCTAGATGATGCTTGCGTCCTGCCCATTGCGGAAGGCTTGACAGTTCGTCCAGATATACTTCTTGTTTTTTGGCATCTCCGGTAAAAATATAATCTGCCCGAAGTGTTTTATCTTCGAAATAATCACTGAAATTTTGAGCGTTTACAGTCATGCTGAATAAACTGCACAAGGTAAAAATAAATGTCTTTTCATCGTCTTTGCATTTTCTGCAAAGATAGGACATTCTATTAAATTATTGGTATTTATACAATAAAAGTTATGAATCGCACGAATATTGTCGGGAAAAGTCATATCTTTGCAGAAAATTAAACTAAAAGAATGGGACATCATCAATTAGACAGTTTGGATGAGCAGATTTTGAGGTTGATAGCCAGTAATGCTCGTATTCCGTTTTTGGAAGTAGCCCGTGCTTGCAATGTATCCGGTGCAGCCATTCATCAGCGTATTCAGAAATTAACTAATCTGGGAATTCTTAAGGGATCTGAATATGTTATTGATCCAGAAAAGATCGGATATGAGACATGTGCATATATTGGTCTTTATCTGAAAGATCCGGAACAATTTGATTCAGTGACAGAGGCTTTGAAAAATATTCCTGAAGTCGTAGAATGTCATTTCACTACGGGACAATATGATATGTTTATCAAGATTTATGCAAAGAACAATCATCATTTGCTTAGCATAATTCATGATAAGTTGCAACCATTGGGCTTGGCTCGTTCAGAAACTATTATATCTTTTAATGAGGCTATCAAGAGACAAATGCCTATCCTCGATTTAGCTGATGAAGATTAATCGTTACTTTATCCGGCTATAATTAATAAAACTATACGGGTAGAGATGTTTTTCATCTGTCGGGTGATCTTCTCTGCCTGTTTCTTTCCATTCCTCTTTCTTTATTTCGGGAAAATAAGCATCAGCTTCCTTGGATGTGTCATCAATAAATGTGATATATAATTGTTGGGCTATATGCATTGCCTCTTTATACAAGCTTGCACCGCCTATAATAAATATTTCTTCTTCTTCTTTGCAGTGGGATAAAGCGATTTCCAATGCAGGGAAACATTCAGCTCCGGCAAAGACTGCTCCTTCCCGGCGGCTTAATACAATATTCCGGCGATTGGGAAGTGCTCCTTTGGGAAGTGATTCAAAGGTTTTGCGTCCCATGATGATAGTATGTCCGGTTGTTAAAGCTTTAAAACGTTTCAAATCGTTGGGAAGCCAATATAATAATTTATTTTCAAATCCAATGCCGTGGTTGCGTGCTATTGCTACTATAATTGAAATATTCATAGTGATGAGTGGTTAGTGGTGAATGTTTAGTGATATTAGTGGTAAGTGATGAATAAGCTTGTGCAGCCTATTCACCATAACTGCTAAACAGATACTTTACCCGCAATGTGTGGCCATGGATCATAATTCACCAATTCAAAATCTTCATATTTAAAACTGAATATATCCTTGATATCCGGGTTGATTTTCATTTGAGGTAAGGGACGGGGTTCACGGCTCAATTGAAGTTTTACTTGTTCCAAGTGGTTGGTATAGATATGTGTGTCACCTAGTGTATGAACAAAATCACCGGTCTGTAATCCGGTAACTTGTGCTACCATTTGCAGCAACAATGCGTAGGAGGCGATATTAAAAGGTACTCCCAAGAATGTATCTGCACTGCGTTGGTAAAGTTGTAGGCTTAAACGTCCGTTGGCAACGTAGAATTGAAAAAAAGCATGGCAAGGGGGAAGATTCATGTTATTTAAATCGGCTACATTCCATGCACTGACAATGATGCGTCGTGAATCCGGATTATGCTTGATCGTTTCTATTGCTTCGGAAATTTGGTCAATAAAGCCTCCATTGTAATCTGGCCAGGAACGCCATTGATAGCCGTAGATATGTCCTAGGTCTCCGTTTGCATCGGCCCATTCATTCCAGATGCGTACCCCGTTGTCTTGCAGGTATTTCACATTGGTATCCCCTTGCAGAAACCACAGAAGTTCGTGAATGATGGATTTTAAATGCAGCTTTTTGGTGGTGACCAAAGGGAAACCCTCTTCCAAGTTGAAGCGCATTTGATGACCGAATACGCTGATGGTTCCTGTACCGGTGCGATCCTCCTTGTGAATACCTTCGGTCAGGATACGGTTTAATAGGTCTAAATATTGTTTCATGTTCGGATATTCATTTTATAGATTGCAAAAGTACACAAAATCTTTCTTTTTCCGAGCATGACCCTAGTTCTATTTCAGTTTTCACCATTTCAGGCTGCATACACGTTGTAAGCCGATGATGATAAGAACCGCAGTGGCGATAACCAGTGATTGGAAATTAGTATCACTTACCAAATAATAAGTTTGGGAAGTAACTATGTCACTGATTGTCTGGCATAGAATTTCAAAGCCATTGAAAATGTAGAATAATGCACAACAGACAATGGCGCAAGTTACACTGAGTATATCCGATAACCATTGGGCTGGTTGGGGGAGGCGGCGGATAACCCGCGTGAAAATCCATTGTCCTCAATTTCATGTTTGTTGGCAAGCATGAAATTCTTAATTAATGTATCATCGTTTTCCATCATAACCATTCTGTTTTAAGAAAGTTGTCAATTTTGTTTTTCCGCGTGATAAATGGGACTTGATTGTTCCTGCAGGCATTCCTGTAATCACTGCAATTTTTTCTATCGGAAGATCTTCCATAAAAAATAAGGTGATGCAGGTTCGCTCTACCTCTTTTAATTGGCTCAATCCCCGATATATGTCCATGTGTTCACCTACTTGCCTTTGTTCTGTTTGGTAAACAGCGTCTATTTCCCAAGTTTCCAGTCCGGACGTTTCTTTTTTGCTGCGAATATAGTCATAAAATATATTATAAGCAATACGGTAAAGCCATGTGGAGAAACTGGACAAATTTTTAAATGAAGCCAAGTTGGTGTATGCTTTTATAAAAGTTTCCTGTGCCAAGTCGTCGCTGAGCTCTGTATCTCCCAATGTTTGGTGCAGGAAAAAACGCCTGATGGGCGATTGGTACTTTTTGACCAAAGTATCAAACGCCCGGGTGTTTTTAAAGACCACCACTTGTGCTACCAACGCTATGTCGTTGATTTGGCTCATTTTTATTCTTCGTTGTAGGGAGTGTCTATATTGTCCTTTATGTTTTGTGTTTCTTTGGCCTCTTTGTTACGTCCCAGTTCAATATTTTCAATTTTCATTGATCTGACTCCGTTTTCATCCTGGTTTATTCGGGTAGGAGGGAAAGGATCATCTTTTTTCTTTTTGTGTGGAGTGGTAGTGTAAGCTATCAATACTTGTCCCAACCCCATACAGAAAATAAGGAATCCGATAGCTGCCAATCCTTCTTCTTCTGTCAGTACCCAAAGGAATACTCCCAAACCAATGCCTAAGAATATATTCTTGATCCCCTTTGTCATTACAGCATTTCCTTGTTCTTCGGGGTCATTGAACAGTTCGGCCGGAATGGTTCGTCCTGCTGCCAGAGCCTCTGCAGCCAGTTTGTATTTGGCTTGTTTGTTCTTGTACCTGAACCAAAGTACAATAGCTACGATAAAGAAAGGGAGGCCACAACAGATGATGAGTGCGACAATTGCTACCGAAGTAGGAGGACCGCTATTCCAATCACCGAAATCCGAACTAATGTCATGCATGGCAGCATTCTGATCTTCATTTACATCTTGCAGGTCGCTTATAACGACTGTATCCATCCGAGTGCTGTCAAGGGCTGAAGGTACTAATTTGATTGTTTTGGCATGGGTTGCGAAGCAAGTCCCTATGAGTAAGGTCAAAATAAAAAGTAACTGTTTCATGTTTTTATATCTTTATTATTGTTTTCTGCTAGTTAGACGGAACGAATAAGGAAATAGGTTGCAAATAGACAGAAAATTTTCTGATAATCCCAAAATATCATCGTATTTTTGTAACATAAAAAGGAAGGAACATGAAATTACCATCAGAATTTGAAGCAAGAACCCTGGAATGGATGGGAGAAGAAACTTATCGCGCGTTGGAAGCGGCTTTGCAGACGGAGCCTCCTGTCAGTATTCGTGTCAATCGTACGAAGTGGAGTGGGAAGTTGCAGGAGAACCGGTACTTTGGGCATCTGCAGGGGTTTATTTATCGCAACGGCCCACTTTTACATTCGATCCGTTGTTTCATGCTGGTTGCTATTATGTGCAAGAAGCATCTTCCATGTTTGTGGAACAGGTATTACGCACTTATATTACCGGACCTGTAGTGATGCTCGATTTGTGTGCTGCTCCCGGTGGCAAGTCTACTCATGCGCGTTCAGTTCTCCCCGTAGGTAGTTTGTTGGTGGCTAATGAGGTGATGCGTAACCGTTCTCAGGTATTGGCTGAAAATTTGATAAAGTGGGGAAATGCAGAAGTTGTGGTGACGAACAACGATCCGGCCGATTTCACTTCTTTGACAGAGGTGTTTGATGTTGTCTTGGCAGATGTGCCTTGTTCCGGGGAGGGGATGTTCCGGAAGGATCCTGTGGCTGTAGAGGAATGGAGTACGGACAATGTGCAGGTTTGTTGGCAACGTCAGCGTAGGATTTTAGCGGATATATGGCCGGCTTTGAAACCCGGTGGTCTGCTGATTTATAGTACCTGCACTTATAATAGGGAAGAGGATGAGGAAAATGTGGCTTGGATTGCTGATGAATTGGGTGCGGAGATACTGAAAGTGCCAGTGGCGTCGGAATGGGGGATAATAGGAAATTTGGCGGGACAGGATTTTCCTGTTTATCGTTTTTTGCCTCATAGAGTGAAAGGAGAAGGATTTTTCTTGGCTGTATTGAGGAAGAGTGCTGCCATTTCTCATGTTGTTCCTTGTATTCGTTGTCAGGATGACAAAGAGAAAATAACAAAAAAGAAGAGAAAAGGAGAAAAGGGGAGCTTGTCTCAGGTTGTTCCTTTTCCCAAAGAAGTAAAAAGTTGGTTAAAGCAGGCGGAGGATTTCCGATTTGAGGTAAGAGGCACGAAGGTGATAGCCTTCCCCAATGTCCATCTTTCAGAATATGATCTGTTCCGTCAGGAATTAAAAGTTGTTCATGCGGGTGTTACTATAGGTGAGTTGAAAGGAAAAGACGTTATACCGGATCATTCGTTGGCAATGAGCACATTGCTGAATCATGATGGTTTCTCTCGTTTTGAATTGACCTATGAACAGGCTATTGCTTATTTGCGTAAAGAAGCGATCACATTGGATGCTTCTGTTCCGCGTGGTTATATACTTTTGACTTATAAAAACATTCCATTAGGATTTGCCAAGAACATTGGCAATCGGGCTAATAACCTCTATCCGCAGGAATGGCGTATCCGAAGCGGTTATTTACCCGAAGAACTTTCTTTTGTATGCTAAAAGGAGCCATAGATTTGTTCGGGAAGATTGTGCATATTGTTTTTCATAGACTGGCGCAATGCTTCTCCGGGTACAGACTTGTTTGTATTCTATAATATACAAATTTGTTTGGCTTCGTACAAGGAAAATGTGATTATCAGAAAGGCTTCCTGTAGGTACACCCGTTTTTCCATTCTGAGCAGCCATACGCGGTTTTTCCTTTTATAATCGTTCCTTTGCCACATAGCGGGCAGGATTTTCCCACCAATTCGTTATCGGATGGGATAGTGGGAGCGGGCGTGGCTGAAGAAGCGTTTTTTCGTGAGGTCCCTGCCTTTTTTTTCGGCTGTTTGACCGTAGAGGTTGTTGCAGTTTTCGTTGCTGTTTCCTCTATTGTGGTGACGCGGCGGTTTGTATTATCACTTAAAACGCTGTGTACTATTTCACTTACCATTTGCTTTAATTCATTTAGAAAAGTCGTTGCATCATAGCTTTTCTTTTCTATTTCACGTAGTTTCTTTTCCCATATTCCCGTTAATTCGGCGGATTTCAACAGTTCTTCGCGAATTAGTCCCACCAGTTCTATTCCGGTAGGGGTTGCGATCAGATTTTTACGTTCTTTACGGATATAATGGCGTTTAAATAGGGTTTCAATAATGGCTGCACGTGTAGACGGACGTCCTATTCCATTTTCTTTTAATGCATCGCGTAGCTCGTCATTATCTACCAGCTTACCGGCAGCTTCCATAGCGCGTAGTAAAGTTGCTTCTGTATATGGCCGTGGGGGTTGTGTCCACTTCTCGTCCAGTTTGGGCAGATGCGGCCCGCTTTCTCCTTTCACAAAAGCGGGCAAGGAGTGTTCTTCGTCATTTTCACGGGCTTCTGCATCGGGATCGGTCATACCTTCTGGCAGATTGGTTTGTGGTTTGGCAAAGATAACGCGCCATCCGGGATCTAGAATCTGTTTTCCTGTGGCTTTGAATTCTATACTGTCAGCTTCGCCTATTACGGTAGTAGTGGCAAACTTGCAGTCGGGATAGAATACGGCAATAAAGCGGCGTGCTACTAAATCAAATACCCGTTTCTCCATTTCTGTCAGATTTACAGGAGGTTGTCCCGTAGGAATAATGGCATGGTGATCCGTTACTTTTGAATTGTCAAATACTTTTTTGGACTTGATGAGCTTTTGTCCTGCCAACGGAGCGGTAAATACTGTATATGGAGTTAGTCCCGCCAAGATATTGGGACATTTGGGATAGATGTCATCGCTTAAGAAAGTAGTATCTACACGAGGATAAGTAGTCACTTTCTTTTCATACAATGACTGGATAAGTTTTAGAGTTTCGTCAGCTGAATAAGCAAATTTTTTGTTACATTCCACCTGTAGGGAAGTCAGGTCAAAAAGACGGGGAGGTGCTTCTGTGCCTTGTTTTTTTGCTACTTCTGTCACGGTAAAAGGAACATTTTTGATACGTTCCATAAGTGCCTGTCCGGTAGCAAGATCGGTGATGGGAGGAATTCCCCTGTTCCCTTCAGCCTTTTTGACTTTCTTGGGGTTCTCTTTAGCATCGCTTTCTTCCTGAGCCAGTTCCTCATCGCTTTTGCGGATGATGGCAGAGAATGTGGTTTCCCGGTATAAAGTAGCCAGTATCCAATATTGTTGAGGAGTGAAGTGCTCTATTTCTTGCTGACGCTTTACTATCAGTGCCAAAGTCGGGGTCTGCACCCGTCCTATCGATAGAATTTGTCTGTTTTGTCCGTACTTTAAGGTATAGAGCCGGGTGGCGTTCATGCCCAATACCCAATCGCCGATAGCACGGCTTAATCCAGCTTCGTATAAAGGTTGGAATTCTTTTTGATCTTTTAGTTTGCTGAATCCTTCGCGTATGGCTTCTTCAGTCAAGGATGAAATCCATAGACGTTTCACCGGGCAGTGTGCTCCTGCTTTCTGCATGACCCATCGTTGAATAAGTTCTCCTTCCTGGCCGGCATCACCGCAATTTATAATTTCATCGGCATTTTGCATCAGTCCTTCTATAATACGAAATTGTTTTTCAATGCCCGGATCGCTGATTAGCTTAATGCCGAAACGAGGTGGAATCATAGGAAGGCTGGACAGACTCCATGCTTTCCATGAGGGAGTGTATTCATGAGGCTCCTTCAAAGTACAGAGGTGTCCGAATGTCCAGGTAACCTGATATCCGTTTCCTTCTATATATCCGTCTTTTTTGGTTTTTGCTCCCAGTACATCCGCTATGTCACGGGCTACGGAAGGTTTTTCGGCAATACAAACTATCATATTTTTTTTCGTTTCTGTTCAAATAGGATTGCAAAGGTAATAAAAACCTCGGAAGAGATTTTGTTTTGTCTTTATTAGTTCTTCTTTTATAAGAATTTAAAAGTAGGTATCGGGGGCTTTAAGGTCATTTCAGTGCAAATGGGCTGTTAGGTATGGTTTTTCTGTTATTTGCTGTTTGACGAATGTCTTTTGAACTTTTCTCTATGATTTCAGTTTCTTTTCAGAATCCTATAAGAATTTTGCATCAAAAAGAAACTATAAAACAATGTAATTATGAAAAAGAGTTGGATGTTATTTTTATTTTTCGCAGCTTTTGCTGCACTAACTTTTAGTGGTTGTAGTGATGATGACAATAGTGATGCTCCTGAAAACACACATTTGGTTTCAAAAGAAGTACAGGCTGCATTTAATGCAAAATATCCGCAAGCCAAAGACGTGAAATGGGAGCTGAAAGGTGATTATGCTGTAGTAGATTTTTATTGGGATGGTGGAGAGCATTCTGCATGGTTCAATCCGTTATCGGCTGCCTGGTATATGACAGAAACAGATGTTCGTTATGAAAATCTTCCCGAACCTGTACTTGCTGCCCATAAAGCAGGCAAATATGCTGATTGGCGGGTGGATGATGTGGATAAGTTGACTCGTGAGGGAATGGAAACTCTTTATGTCATTGAGGTGGAGAAAGGAGAATCCGAGCTGGATTTGTTTTATTCGTCTACAGGCATATTGGTAAAAACTGTTGTAGATACCGGACACGAAGAAGATTATGATGATTATTTGCCGCAGCCTGATGCAAACGGCATTATAGCTATTGTCAAGCAGAAATATCCCAATGCGACAATTGTAGAAATAGAACGTGAAAAAGGTTTGCAGGAAGTTACTATTTTAGATGAAAACAAAGAGAAAGAGGTTTATTTCAATGAGCGGAACGAATGGATGGGAACAAGCTGGGATGTACAGGTGGCAAATTTACCGGAAGCGGTAAAAAAATCGGTTATGGAAAAATATTCAGACTATGTGATAGATGATGCTGATTATGTGGTGACACCTGATAATGAATGGTATATACTTGATTTGGAAAACAAACAGATCGATAAAGAGCTTAAAGTAAAGGTAGATAAGGACGGCGTTTGGTTGTAATTTTATTATCCCCTAGGCTATGCTAGGTAAACAGGCGGATGTTTCATAGGGCCGGACAGCTTTGGGGGTTTAAACATTATGATTTTTGTGGCAGGCAGTTGAAATGTGAATTTGTATTTCTGTTATACATTTTTTGTGATTTTGATGAGAGAGTAAAAGATGAATGTGGAAAAATAGATTTGTATGATATACGATATTCAGTTACATTTGCATTTAGAATAAAAAAACTAGCATGATGGAAACAGGATTAACTTATACTTCGACTGTTGTCGTTTCAAAAGAAAATGTAGCTGCCACCATGGGTAGCGGCGATTTGAATGTGTTTGCCACTCCCGCTATGGTGGCGTTGATGGAGAATGCTGCCATGAGTGCCGTGGCAGATGAGTTGCCTGAAGGTTCCACTACAGTAGGGGCCATGATGAACACTACTCATATCAAGCCCTCGGCTGTGGGAGACACGGTTTCGGCTACTGCCGTATTAAAAGAGGTGGAAGGCAGAAAACTTACTTTTGAAGTGCGGGCGCAAGATAGCAAGGGCGTGATTGGAGAAGGTACACATGTACGTTATATTGTGGACAAAGAGAAGTTTATGAGTAAATTGTCTCAATAATTATTTGAAATTATGCCACAACTGAGAGCTTCCCTTCTTTTGTGATTCTGAATATTATTTGTTCCGATAACGGGAAATCAAGTAGAGGAATGAAGAACGTGCTTTAATAAAAAATATTTAAGGAGAGCAAAACGAATGACAATCTGAAAAAGAGTGTCATGGAGTTCTGCTCTCCTTCTTTTATTCTTGCAGCGCCAAGATATATTCGTATAACTTCTTATAAAACGGATGTTTCGTCAGCGTAGAGGCATCTCCTAATATAATAAGTTTCATGCGTGCACGTGTAATTGCTACATTCATTCGTCGCAAGTCATTTAGAAAACCAATCTGTCCCTCTTCATTTGCACGTACTAAACTGATGAGGATAACGTCTCGTTCCTGTCCCTGAAAACCATCTACCGTATTGATGGTGATAAGGTGTCGGTAAGGCTTGAAGAAAGCATCTCGTTTTATCAGTTGACGGAGATATTGTACTTGTGCTTTATAAGGAGAAATCAGTCCCACATCAATCCGTTCTTCCAGAAAACGGTCTTTACCTATTTTATTGATATAGTTGGTGAGTTGGGAAATGGAGAGTGCCGCCTCCTCTTTATTGATACGGCCGAAGCTTTCACCCACAAACTCTTCGTTGCATTCCATTCCTTCCGTATTTATCCATTCTATCGGTGTGTCATAGTCCAATATACTCCGATATTTTACTTCGGGAGCTGATTTCAGTTCACCCTGATAGAACCATTCTGAAGAGAAACGCATAATTTCGTCATTCATTCTATATTGTACCTTTAACAAGGATACAGTGTCGGGTTTGTTGTCTGCAATCTCCTGCATCAGTGTCCGGTCTAATCCTCCACGAGCTGCTTCCATGCATTTAATGGTAGGAGGAAGCTGGCAATAATCACCGGCCAGAATGACACGGTCTGCTTTGCGGATGGCAATCCAGCAGGCAGGTTCTAGAGCTTGTGCGGCTTCGTCTATGAATAAGGTACTGAATTTGCGTCCTGTCAATATTCTGTTGGCGGAACTTACCAGTGTGCAGGCTATCACACGTGCTTCGCCGAACAATGCTTCGTTGATGCGAATTTCCAGTTCGGTGGCACGGTCTTTCAGTGAGTTTATTTTCTGTCGGATATTCTCACGTTCCGCTCCTTTGCGCGAACGTCCGTAGAGCTCGCGTATTGCTTTTCGGATACTCCATAATTGCGGATAATCGGGATGGCTTTCAAAACGGCGTTCATAGGTAAAAGCAAGCATTTTGTCATTGACGCGGGTGGGATTACCAATACGGAGAACGGGAACACCCCGGTCCACCAGTTTCTCGCTAATCCAGTCTACAGCCATATTGCTTTGTGCGCAAACCATCACTTGATTTTCCCGGTGAAGGGTCTCGTAAATGGCTTCTACCAATGTGGTAGTCTTACCGGTTCCGGGCGGACCGTGGACTATAGCAACATCTTTGGCATGCATCACTTTATTTACTGCTTCCTCCTGCGTATTGTTTAACCAAGGGAAACGGGTGAAGCCGAAACTGAAAGTTTCCGCCTTTTGGCTGCCATGAAAAATCTCACGTAACTCTGCCAGACGATTCCCTTTTGCCTTGAGGACTTGTCCCAACGCTTCGAACATCAACCGGTAACTGGTTTCATCAAAATAAAGCTGTACTCCCAATTGTAGCTCGGTTGCCTGTATGCTGAGCAATGCATCTGCCGAGGGGAGAACGATTACCATTCGGTCTTCGTCCACGTAGTTGACAGTTGCCGTAAAATTGAAATAATGTAATTGGCCTGATGCATTTTGCGTAAAAAAGCATACCGGACGGCCGAATTCAAATACATGTTCTATGTCTTTGTCTTCTTGCCTTTCAACTTCTACAACCAATTGATTCAATGAGTTATAATAGCTTCTGCCTGCCGATATAGGATACCAGCACATACCCCGTTTCACTTTGCGCCCGATGCCCATTGCTTCAGTCTGTTGCCTGAAAGTCTCTTTTTCGTAATCATATTCTAATTTTAGTAACAACTCTTTGCGTTGTAGTTTGTTAATTATATTAGAAAGGGGTATATGTTGGTTCATAATGATGCTTTTTTCTATAAGAATTGCAAAGATAATAATAATCCTTTAGGTAGGACTTTATGTTTTATTTTGTTAAACGTATTATAGATAACACAAGAATTCAAATATTATTCCTATATTGCCAAAAATAAAATAGATTTAAAACTGTAATAATTATAAATAGTAAAAGGTATGGTATATGACTTGGACATGTTAAAGGCCTTTTATGCTTCTTTCGAAAAGAAGATAGGTCGGGTAAGAGCAGCGTCCGCTGACATTGGCTGAGAAAATTCTGTATACACATCTTTATGATGATGCTCAACTGAAGAATTATGAACGTGGCGAGGACTATGTGAATTTCCGTCCCGACCGCGTGGCTATGCAAGACGCGACGGCGCAAATGGCATTGTTGCAATTTATCAATGCAGGAAAGGATTCCGCTGCCGTACCTTCTACTGTGCATTGTGACCATTTGATTCAGGCATATAAAGGAGCGGGCCCGGATATTGCAACGGCTACGGAAACCAACCGTGAGGTATACGATTTCTTACGAGATGTTTCTTCGCGTTTCGGTATCGGGTTTTGGAAACCGGGAGCAGGAATCATTCATCAGGTGGTACTCGAAAACTATGCTTTTCACGGGGGAATGATGGTAGGGACGGATTCTCATACCCCCAATGCCGGAGGATTGGGAATGGTGGCAATCGGAGTCGGTGGTGCCGATGCTGTGGATGTAATGACCGGTATGGAATGGGAGTTAAAGATGCCGAAACTGATTGGAGTTCATTTGACCGGAAGCTTGAATGGATGGGCTTCGCCAAAGGATGTGATTCTGAAATTGGCCGGTATTCTGACCGTGAAAGGTGGAACGAATGCCATTATAGAATATTTTGGAGAAGGGACAGCTTCACTTTCGGCAACCGGTAAGGCTACTATCTGCAATATGGGTGCAGAGGTGGGGGCTACCACATCCTTGTTCCCCTATGACGACCGGATGGCTGTGTATCTGAAAGCTACCGGAAGAGAGTCTGTAGCAGAGATGGCCGGAAAAGTGGCAAATGATTTACGTGCCGATGCTGAGGTTGTTGCCAATCCTTCTGCTTTCTACGACCGTGTGATTGAAATTAATTTGTCCGAGTTGGAACCTTATATCAATGGGCCGTTTACACCGGATGCCGCAACACCTATTTCAGAGTTTGCCGAAAAGGTATTGGTTAATGGTTATCCGCGTAAGATGGAAGTCGGGCTGATAGGTTCATGTACCAATTCATCTTATCAGGATTTAAGTCGGGCTGCTTCCATTGCCCGTCAGGTAGCTGAAAAACATTTGGCTGTGGCTGCTCCTTTGATTGTCAATCCGGGTTCTGAACAGATTCGAGCTACCGCCGAGCGTGACGGGATGATTGATGCTTTCCAAAAGATTGGGGCTACTATTATGGCGAATGCTTGCGGTCCGTGCATCGGACAGTGGAAACGCCATACCGATGATCCTGTCCGCAAAAACTCGATTGTCACTTCTTTCAACCGTAATTTTGCCAAACGTGCCGATGGTAATCCGAATACACATGCATTTGTGGCTTCTCCTGAATTGGTATTGGCTCTGACTATTGCCGGTGATTTATGTTTCAATCCGTTGAAAGATACGTTGATAAATCAAGAAGGCGAGAAGGTGAAATTGAGCGTTCCCGAGGGAGATGAATTGCCGTCGGCAGGTTTCACTCAAGGTAATCCCGGTTATTTGGCTCCTGCCGGTGCACAGGTAGAAATTAAGGTGAATCCCGAATCACAGCGTTTGCAGTTATTGGCTCCGTTTCCGGCATGGGATGGAAAGGATTTTACGGATATGCCTTTACTGATTAAGGCTCAAGGTAAATGTACCACAGACCATATTTCGATGGCAGGCCCGTGGCTGCGTTTCCGTGGTCATCTGGAAAATATTTCGGATAATATGCTGATGGGGGCGGTGAATGCTTTCAATGGTGAAACGAACAAGGTGTGGAACCGATTGACAAATACCTATGAGAGTGTATCGGGCGCGGCTAAGCAGTATAAAGCGCAAGGCATCGGGTCTATGGTAGTTGCGGAGGAAAATTATGGAGAAGGTTCCAGTCGTGAACATGCCGCTATGGAGCCTCGTTTTCTGAATGTAAAGGTTATTTTGGCAAAGAGTTTTGCCCGCATCCATGAAACGAATCTGAAGAAGCAGGGAATGTTGGCGGTGACTTTTATAGACAAAGCGGACTATGACAAGATTCAAGAACATGATTTGATTACCGTCAGCGGATTGGCGGACTTTGCTCCCGGAAGAAATCTGACTGTGACTTTACACCATGAAGATGGCACTCAGGATCGTTTTGAAGTACAGCATACTTATAATGAACAGCAGATAGGTTGGTTCCGTGCCGGCTCTGCTCTAAATGCAAGATAAAAGATGAAAAAGACAGTACCTTATATTACAGGAGACGGAGTGGGAGTAGAAATCACTCCCTCCATGCAAGCCATAGTGAATGCAGCCGTGAAAAAGGCATACGGCAATGAACATGAAATAGAATGGATGGAAGTGCTGGCAGGTGAACGTGCTTTCAACGAAACAGGTTCCTGGTTGCCGGATGAGACGATGGAGGCTTTCAAGAAATATGGTGTGGGCATAAAAGGTCCGTTGACTACTCCGGTAGGAGGTGGTATCCGTTCCTTGAATGTGGCTTTGCGCCAGACGCTGGATTTGTATGTGTGTCTGCGCCCCGTACGTTGGTTCAGCGGAGTGGTATCTCCGGTGAAAGAGCCTCAGAAGGTGGATATGCATATTTTCCGCGAAAATACGGAAGATATTTATGCAGGTATAGAATGGGAAGCAGGCACGCCGGAAGCTGAGAAGTTTTATCGTTTTTTGCATGATGAAATGGGAGTGGCTAAAGTGCGCTTTCCCGAATCTTCTTCGTTTGGCGTGAAACCGGTGTCCAAAGAAGGAACGGAACGTCTGGTACGTGCGGCATGTAAATATGCTTTGGAGCATGGCTTGCCGTCAGTGACGTTGGTGCATAAAGGAAATATCATGAAGTTTACTGAAAGCGGCTTCAAGAAATGGGGATATGAACTGGCGGAACGTGAATTCGGAGATGCCATTGCGTCAGGCAAGTTGGTGATAAAAGACTGCATAGCCGATGCATTCTTGCAGAATACGTTATTGATTCCCGAAGAATATTCGGTGGTGGCTACCTTGAATTTGAACGGAGATTACATCTCGGATCAGTTGGCTGCCATGGTAGGCGGCATCGGAATTGCTCCCGGAGCGAACATCAATTACAATACCGGTCATGCCATTTTTGAAGCGACTCACGGTACGGCTCCCAATATTGCCGGAAAGGATGTGGTGAATCCTTGTTCATTAATCCTCTCGGCTGTCATGATGTTGGAACATTTTGGCTGGAATAAGGCGGCGGAGCTGATAGTGAATGCCTTGGAATCCAGTTTTGGCGAGGGTGCCACACATGACCTTGCCCGTTTTATGCCCGGAGGTGTCTCGCTTGGCACGTCGGCATTTACAAAAGAAATAATAGAAAGAATAAACTCCTAAAAATTCACGGATATGAAGAAAGAATATATCATTTACAAACTCTCCGAGGAAATGAAGAATGCGACCCGGATTGAGAACGAATTGTTCAAGAAGTTTGATGTAAAGCGCGGATTGCGTAACGAAGATGGCACCGGTGTTTTGGTAGGGTTGACCAAGATAGGCAATGTAGTAGGGTATGAACGTATTCCCGGCGGAGGATTGAAGCCGATTCCCGGCAAACTTTTCTATCGTGGGTATGATTTGGAAGATTTGGCACATAGTATCATTAAGGAGAAACGTTTTGGTTTTGAGGAGGTGGCTTATCTGTTATTGTCCGGTCATTTGCCTGACAAGGAAGAGTTGGCGTCTTTCTGTGAGTTGATTAATGACAATACTCCGTTGGAACAGAAGACCAAAATGAATATCATTGAGTTGGAGGGAAATAACATTATGAACATTCTGGCCCGTAGCGTGCTTGAAATGTACCGTTTTGACCCGCAGGCGGATGATACTTCGCGTGATAACCTGATGCGTCAGAGTATTGACTTGATATCCAAGTTCCCGACCATTATTGCATACGCTTATAACATGTTGCGCCATGCCACGTATGGTCGTTCGTTGCATATCCGTCATCCGCGTGAAAAACTGTCTATCGCAGAAAACTTCCTGTATATGTTGAAAAAGGATTATACGGAACTTGATGCGCGCACGCTTGATTTGCTGTTGGTACTTCAGGCTGAACACGGAGGTGGTAATAACTCTACTTTTACCGTCCGTGTAGTTTCGTCCAGCCGTACGGATACTTATTCGGCCATAGCCGCAGGTATCGGCTCGTTGAAAGGTCCGCTTCATGGAGGGGCAAATATCCAGGTGGCGGATATGTTCCATCATTTGCAGGAAAATATCAAGGATTGGACCAATGTGGACGAAATTGATACTTACTTTACCCGTATGTTGAATAAGGAAGCGTATGATAAGTCCGGTCTGATTTATGGTATCGGCCATGCGGTCTATACGATATCCGATCCTCGTGCTATTTTGTTGAAAGAATTGGCTCGTGATTTGGCAAAAGAAAAAGGTAAGGAAGAAGAATTTGCCTTCCTGGAATTGTTGGAGGAACGTGCCATTGCTATGTTCGGAAAGATTAAGAATAACGGCAAGACGGTGTCCAGCAATATCGATTTCTATTCAGGTTTCGTATATGAAATGATTGGTCTGCCACAGGAAATATTTACACCTTTGTTTGCGATGGCTCGTATCGTGGGGTGGTGCGCACACCGCAATGAGGAGCTGAATTTTGAAGGAAAACGCATTATTCGTCCGGCATACAAGAATGTGTTGGAAGAACTGGAATATGCCTTTGAAACAGAGATAACGGTTTAGAGGCACCTCGGTTGGCGATAAGCTTTGGTATTATTGTTTTAGCTTGGCGGCAATGAGGTCTGTATTGTTGTAAAGAAAAGTAAGATATCTTCGTGGACAAAGTAAGATATGTTTCCGAGCAAAGTAACACCACGTACATGTTCCACGAAGATATCTTACTTTTTTCAGTGAGATATGGTCGTTCATAATACTCTATATAGAGTACCTTGAAAAATCCTTCAAATCTTTCAGCCTGCTCGCAAATGCCCTGCCCGTCGGCTTTTCGGCTGAAGAATTGGGCTCGGGAATCCTTCAGCCGGGATTGGAATCCTTCAGCCGGACCGGTGTTCTTTCCAGTTCTTAGGGAATTGGTTTTTCTGAAGGATATTTTCCGGCTGAAACATTTCACAATGCATATCCTTCAGCCGGAATGCCGACGGGCAGGGCGTTTGCGGAATGGCTGAAAGATCTGAAGTAAAATAAGGCGTTTCGGCATGTAGATACCGTTATGGGAAAAACAACAGGTCAAATTTTAAAAGCTCTTGTTCTGAAAACGTCTTGTTCTTTCTGAAAAGAACAAAGCCTTTAAAAAAGAACAAGACGTTTGAAAGGTTAGTAACGTGTATGCCGGAAGGTTAATAACGTGTGGGATGATACGTTACTATTGAATATTTTACAATTATAATTCATTATATTGCATACTATACATATCAAAACCGTCAGCCCAATAATTGCGTTTGATTTCATTCAGTGTGAATCCTTGCTTTTCATAGAATTTATATGCTAATTGCGAGGTTCGGACTGTTATTTTGATACTGGGAATAGCCTTTAAAACCTCAATTCTGTATCTTAAAAGCTTTTTACCTAAAGATTTGCCTTGATAGTCGGGATGCATAATATCCCAACTTATTTTTCCAATGGTTCTTTTTTCTGCGAAATTTATCCCGCCGCATCCAACCACTTTCCCGTCAACGAGCAAGACATAATAGAGCTCTATTCCTTTATCAAATAATTGCTCAAATCATTAACCTCCTCTTTTGCAAAGAAGTTGGGTGTGTTTAATTTAATTAAATTCATTACAACTTCTTTATCTGTCGTCAAATATTCTCTAATTACAATTGAATTATCTTGTGTCATAGAACTTTCGTTTGAAATTTATTGGTAAAGATAGTGATAAAACGAGAGTTAGAGCGGATAGGTTCAAGAATGTTGAAAATAAAGGTTTTAGCGAGAATTTGACTGCAAAGATGAACCCAAGCGAAACCCTTCTCAAAGCCAATTGAAACCGGAGTTGCGTTACCATCCCGTTACTCTGTTCCGAATGGTAAAGGCGGTTTTGGGAGGATTTCAAAACGCTGAATTACAGGCACGATTCGGGAATCTTCGACTGTAAAACGGTCGGATTTTCGGATTTTGGGCTTGCTGCCGTGAAAAAAGTCTGTTTTCCGCCTCGATTGCACTGATTCGCTGCGGTCTGCATTTCGTCGAACAGCTCTACAAGTAATAATTTTGTTTCATTAAAAATCGTAGAGTTATGAGATCGACATTCAAAGTTTTGTTTTATCTGAAATGCAATGCCCCGAAAGGACGGGCTTCCCGTCATGTGCCGTATCACGATAAACGGCAAAATAGCCCAGTTCAGTTGCAAGCTGGACGTGGAGGAGAAGTCGTGGAACGTGGAGTTAGGCCGTGTCTCCGGCCGCAGCATCGCTGCACAGGAGACCAACCGTATGCTGGATAAAATCCGTGTAGGTATCAACCAAGCCTACCAGAAGATCGCCGACCGGGATAATTATGTTACCGCCGAGAAAGTGCGCAACGCCTATCTCGGTTTGGGGATGAACCATGAAACACTACTGGCGGTATTCCGTCAGCACAACGAGGATTACGGGAAGCAGGTGGGCAAGCTCAAAGCCCGCGCAGCTATTGGAAATACTGCACCATGTACAAACACCTCTCGGAGTTCGTCGAAAAGCGGTATAAGGTCAGCGACATCGCGTTCAAAGAGCTTACTCCGGCATTTATCACGGACTTCGAGTTGTTCCTGCGGGTAGAAAAGAATCACTGCAACAACACGGTCTGGTCTTATATGATGCCGTTCCGGAAAATAATCTATATGGCCGTCAATAACGGTTTGTTGCAGCGCGACCCGTTCTTCGCGTACAGCATCACGAAGGAGGAGACCAAACGGGGTTTTCTGACCCAAGAGGAAATCACACTCCTGATCAACGGCACATTCAAAAAGAAAAGCTACGAGCTGATCCGCGATCTGTTCATCTTCTGCACCTTTACGGGTTTGAGCTGGACGGATATGGCGAACCTGACGAAAGCCAACCTGCGCACCTCGTTCGACGGGCATCTGTGGATCGACACGAACTGCCAGAAAACAGGCGTCGAAACGAATATCCGGTTGTTGGACGTTGCCAGACACATCATCGAGAAATACGACGGCATGGCCGAAAGGGACAAACTGCTGCCAGTTCCCTGTTACGCCAACTGCAAGAACGGCATCAAAGCAATAGCGAAGAAGTGCGGTATCGAAAAGAACGTCACGTGGCATCAAAGCAGGCATATTGAATTGCCTTTGTCGCTGAATTTGAATAGATTGCAAAGATTAGTTTCTTGATAGGTAACGATTTGGAAACGAGTGAAGTTCTGTATTTTACCTCGTCTTGCATTAAATCAAAAGAACGCCTTTTGCAATGCAAAGATAGTGATTAGAATTGATTTACAATAAACTTCATCCTGCAAAATCGCAGATTCCTGTGCATTTTTATTGTTCAAATACTGCTAACTTCACTAAAAATGAGTAACTTTGCAAACTAACAAGTATTGGTTTTGCCATGGTTATAAGAACGATAAAATTGACATCACTATTTGTCAATACGGAAAATTATAGATTTGAGCCTTTATCATCACAAAAAGAAGCAATAGATAAGATGATAGAGGATCAAGGGGATAAATTATATTCTCTTGTGGACGATATTGTAACCAATGGTCTTAGCCCCGTCGATTTGATTATTGTAACACCCAACGAAGACAGCAATAAGTATGTTGTACTTGAAGGAAATAGGCGAATAACGTCATTAAAACTATTAAATAATCCGACACTAATAGATGACAAATACTCTCCTTTAAGGAAGAAATTTCAGAAATTACAAAAAGAAAAACCTAATGCTATTTCTGAATTGAAGAATATTGCTTGTGCTGTTTTTGAAACCCCTACTGAAGCTGATATATGGATAAAACGTAAACACTCTGGAGAACTTAATGGTATCGGAACTGTCACTTGGAACGCTCAACAAAAGCAAAGATTCGAGGAGAAGACAGAAGGAAAATCATCAATTCCATTGCAAATTATCACTTTGCTGAAATCACAAGAAGAGGTTTCTGATACGATTAAGGATTCATTATCTAAATTAAACATTACCAACTTGCAACGTTTGATGTCGGATCCATATGTTAGAGAACACCTTGGCTTGAAATTAACAATGGAATTTTAGTTTCAAAGGTTAAAGTGTCCGAAGTCATTAAGGGGCTTTTAAAAGTTGTTACAGACATTCTGAATCCGGAATTCAAAGTTTCTGATATCTATAACAGAGAAAAAAGAAAGCAATATATTGATAATTTTGACAAGAGTCAAAAGCCAGATTTGTCTAATGAAGCATCTGAACAATGGAGTGTTCAAGATATTGAAAACAATAAAGAACAAGCATCAAGAAATAGCGAGAAACAAGAAATAAAAGGGGATAAAAACAGGAAAACAAGAAACAGAGGAGCTTTAGTGCCCAAGTCTTTGAATTTACATATCAGTAACCCGAAAATTAATAAAATTTTCGAGGAGCTAAAACATGTTCAGGTCAAGACATGCCCCAATGCATCTTCAGTCCTTTTAAGAGTATTTTTAGAACTATCTGTTGATGCCTATTTGGAGAAATTTGATTTAGTAAGAAACAATGCTATTACAGCTTGTTCTTCTGGTGAAAGTTTGCAAGGGAAAGTTGGTAAAGTCTTAAATCATATGACCCAATTAGGAACAATGAGTAATGACTTATCAAAGGGCATAAGGTCTGAAATAAATGATAAAAATTCAGTTCTTTCAATCGAATCATTGAATGCATATGTTCATAACGAGTTTTTCTACCCTAAAGCAGATAATTTGATTACTGGATGGGACAACATAGAAAGTTTTTTTATCCAATTGTGGGAATCAATAAAAAATAAAGAATAATATTATGGAATTTCTATCACCTTTAAGATACCCTGGCGGTAAGGCTAAAGTTGCTGATTTCGTACAATGCTTAATCAAAGAAAACGCATTGCTCGATGGCACTTATGTTGAACCATATGTTGGAGGTGGTTCCGTTGCATTATCTTTGCTCTTTAATGAATATGTCAGCGACATACATATAAATGATAAGGATATATCTATTTATGCCTTTTGGTATAGTGCCTTAAATAACGTGGATGCTCTCTGCAAGATGATAAAGGATACTCCTTTAAATGTTGAAACTTGGTTTAAACAAAAAGAAATTCAATCCAATAAAGAGAATTCTGACTTGTTAGAATTAGGCTTTTCTACATTCTTCTTGAATAGGACTAATCGCTCAGGAATCTTGAAAGCAGGAGTCATTGGCGGTTATGACCAAACTGGAAATTATAAGATTGATGCAAGATTCAACAAAGAAGATTTGATAAAAGGATTCAACGTATAGCAGATTATGCAGATAGAATCCATTTAACAAATGAAGATGCTGTTTCTTTAGTACAACGGTTAAAAAATGAATTACCGTATAATACGTTATTTTATTTAGACCCACCATACTATGTAAAAGGTAAAGGACTTTATCTGAATTACTATAATGATACAGATCATCAAAATATAGCTAACACTATAAGTGAGATTGCAAATTGTAAGTGGATTGTCTCTTATGATAATGTACCATTCATAACCAGCCTATATTCAAAATATAGACAGCAATGTTTTGAATTGAATTATAGTGCGAGTAATTCCGGGAAAGGTAAAGAGATAATGGTATTTTGCGATGGCATAGTTATCCCCAAACACAAACTATTTAACCATTCTACAAAGTGAAAATAACGCACATTCATATCGAAAGATTTCGAGGATTTCAAAATGAAGATTTTGAAGTAGGCTCTTTGTTAACAGCAATTGCAGGGCAAAACGGAACTCAAAAGTCAACATTACTTGGTATTATAACACAAACTTTCACTCTTAAGACAGAAGATTCTATGAGAGTTGAAAAGCCCTTGTGTGGTGGTAGTTATATTTCCGCATTCAAAGATAAGTTTAGGTTATCACCTACTTTGATAAACCAAAAGGTCATGAATGGACTATTTCCTTTGATGCAGGAATGGATGATTTTACTGTTGAAAGTATCAAACGAACAGGAGATCCTAATGTCCGTTTTTGGAAAAAAGGAGCTAGGCAAGAAGGAGATGGATACATTTCCTTCCCCACAATCTTTTTAAGTCTAAAGCGATTAGTTCCAGTGGCAGAGGAAGCTAAAATCATTACAGATGATACATTATTAACGCAAGAAGAACTAAATGAGTTTAAGCAATTGCATAATAAAATTCTAATAGCACAAACTCCCATTTCTTCCGCAACAACAATCACATCAAAAAACAAGCAATCTATAGGTGTATCTACAGAACTATACGATTGGAATCAAAACTCTATGGGGCAAGATAATTTAGGTAAAATTATCTTGGCGTTATTTTCTTTTAAAAGATTACATGACAAATATCCCCGACAATACAAAGGCGGTATTTTGGCCATTGATGAGATGGATGCAACAATGTATCCCGCATCCCAAGTAGAGTTGTTAAAGGTTTTGCGCAAATATGCATCTAAGTTGAATTTGCAAATTTTATTTACAACTCATTCAATGTCTCTTCTTAAGGCAATGGATGATTTAGTTCAAGAAGTAACTAAAAAAGAAGAAACAGCCAATCAAGCAAAGATCCTTTACCTTAAGAAGGTTGATGATAAGATTGCAATTAAACAGGGCGTGAACTTCAAAGGCATTCAATTGGATTTAAATGTTGTTGCAGAAGGAAATAATCGCAAGAAAAATAGAATTACAGCATATACGGAAGACAAGGAAAATATCTTATTTGTAAAAGCTATTTTAAAGAGCAAGGCTTTTGTGTTGGATTTTGTGGATGTAACATTACCATGTTCAACATTAATGGAACTTGTAACCAAAAGAGTGCCTGCTTTTATATATCCATATTCTATTGTTATATTAGATGGGGATGTTAGAATGAATAAAAATGATCTCAGGAAAATCAACAATGCAGATAACATTTTGATTTTACCGGGAAATAAGTCTCCAGAAAGACTATTGGCCTCTTATTTGTATAATCTATCTGATGTAGACCCATTATGGTCTAAGATTGCAGATGGGTACACAAACAATTCTGTTTCCGAGAGTATTCCATGGAACAAATAAATGCAGGAGGTGAACTGGGGCGCCAAAATGCAAAAAATGGTTTAATAGCCAATTAGAATATTGGGGGCGAAACGGTTGTAAAGTCCTTAATCCTTTTAAGTTCAATTTCTGAGGAGGCACAAGAGTTTAGAACAAATTTTGACAATATGATTAAACAGTATACATGACTAAACTTTCGGTGTCCACAATGAAGTGTGGACACCGAAAGTTTAGTCATGAAATTGCTTGATATAAAATCTGGGTACATTTTATGTATCTTATCCTAACTCTTTTTTCTGTGTCTAAGTCTGGGTACAATAAAAAAGCATGTCCAGTTTGCTAATGGCGTTACGAGCTTCCTGTATATGTCTGATGCTGAAATGCAACGTGATGGTACTTTGATGATTGGCGGGGAGGGAAGTCGGAAATCAATGGAAAACCTGTAGAAAATAGTACATACCTCTCTAAGTAAAGTCTTCTCTGCGATAAAAATCGTATCCTTTTCTTGCAAAAATCTCTTAATTGTTGCTTTCCTCTGATTTTCCCTTAAATTTGTTAGTGACTTACTAAATTTAATACAGGGAGGAACGAGTATGGGACAACAGACTTTGAATTTTGCTATTGGCAATGTCCGCACTTGCGGTGATTGTATTTGTAGCCCCTATTATGTACGTGCCGGTTATGGTATGTTCCACACCCCGAAATGGGGACTTTCAGTGAACAATAAATTAGGTTGGGTACTGATGGAAGCGCCTGTATTCCTTGTAATGCTTTATCTGTGGTGGAACAGCAGCGTGCGTTTTGATGCCGCCCTTTCCTCTTTTTCTTCTTTGAATTACATTATTTCCAGCGCTCTTATCTTCCCTTTCCTGATGAAAGGAAAGAGCCGGATGCCCCTTGCCATTATGTTGATGGGAGTGGTCTTTAATGTCCTGAACGGACTGATGCAGGGCGAATGGTTGTTCTATCTGGCTCCGGAAGGACTCTATACAGATGCCTGGCTCTCCTTCTTTTGGCTTGGGGTTATTTTGTTCTTTATAGGGATGGGCATTAATCTACATTCCGACAGTGTGATCCGCCATTTACGTAAACCGGGCGATACACGCCATTATTTGCCGCAGAAGGGAATGTACCGATATGTCACTTCGGGCAACTATTTTGGCGAGTTGGTGGAATGGATAGGGTTTGCTGTACTCACTTGTTCGCCCGCTGCATGGGTGTTTGTGCTGTGGACGTTTGCTAATCTGGCTCCACGTGCCAATTCCATCCGTAACCGTTATCGGGAAGAGTTTGGTAAGGATGCGGTAGGAAAAAGAAAAGAATGATTCCTTTATTTATTGAATTTGAATAGTATATCGTTTCTGTTTCAGGAAATGATGAAAGCGAAACATAACATATGAATGATGAACTCTAAATTATTTACTCCCGCTTCTATCGGACCGCTGACTTTGCGTAACCGTACGATTCGTTCGGCTGCTTTTGAGAGTATGTGTCCGGGCAATGCTCCGTCCCGGCAATTGAAGGATTATCACTGCTCGGTGGCGGCAGGTGGAGGGAATGACTACTATTGCTTATGCAGCAGTTACACAGAGTGGCCTTTCTTCGACAGGCAATTGTGGATGCGCCCTGAAATTATACCGGGATTAAGGGAAATAACCGATGCGGTTCATAAAGAAGGGCTGCCGTAAGCATTCAGTTGGGACATTGTGGAAATATGTCGCACAAAAGTATTTGTGGGGTAACACCCATAGGAGCTTCTTCCGGTTTTAATCTTTATTCGCCTACTTTCGTGCGTGGCTTGCGCAAGGAGGAACTGCCGCAGATGGCAAAGGCATACGGTCAGTCGGTCAACTGGGCGCGTGAGGCCGGATTTGACGCGGTGGAGATACATGCGGGGCATGGCTATCTTATCAGTCAGTTTCTTTCACCTTACACCAATCATCGTAAAGACGAGTTCGGCGGCTCGTTGGAGAATCGTATGCGCTTTATGGATATGGTGATGGAGGAAGTGATGCGTGCCGCAGGTAATGACATGGCCGTTCTGGTAAAAACCAATATGCGTGACGGTTTTAAAGGAGGAATGGAAATAGATGAAGCTGTGCAGGTAGCGAAACGGTTGGTACAGGACGGGGCTCATGCGTTGGTGCTGAGTGGAGGTTTTGTAAGCAAAGCGCCTATGTATGTCATGCGGGGAGCGATGCCTATAAAAAGTATGACACATTATATGAACTGTTGGTGGCTGAAATATGGGGTGCGTATGGTAGGCAAATGGATGATTCCGACAGTACCTTTCAAAGAGGCTTATTTTTTGGAAGATGCATTGAGATTCAGAACAGAAATAAAGGAAATTCCGTTAGTATATGTGGGGGGGCTGGTATCTCGTGAAAAGATAGATGAGGTATTGGATGATGGTTTTGAATTTGTACAGATGGGAAGGGCGCTGCTGAATGAACCTGGTTTTGTGAATCGGTTGCGCACTGAAGAAAAGGCGCGTTGCAATTGCGGTCATAGTAATTATTGCATTGCGAGAATGTACACTATTGATATGGCATGCCACAAACATTTGGAAGAGAAATTGCCCCTTTGCTTGGAACGTGAAATAGAAAAATTAGAGAACCAATGAGTAAATTAGCCATAATAACCGGTGCCGATGGAGGAATGGGAACCGAAATAACCCGTGCGGTAACACAGGCCGGTTATCATGTAATTATGTTGTGCTACACTCTTTTCAAAGGAGAGGAGCGTAAGAACCAGTTGATTTTGGAAACAGGCAATAAAGAGATAGAAGTCAGACAGGTTGACCTTTCTTCTATGGCTTCTGTGACTAATATCGCAGAAGATTTGTTGGGGCGTGGAAAACATATCGACTTACTGATGAACAATGCGGGAACCATGAGTTCCGGAGGTTTGATTACAACGGAGGATGGTTTGGAATATACGGTAGCCGTGAACTATGTGGCCCCTTTTTTACTGACCTTGAAATTATTACCTCTGATGGGGCAGGGAACCCGGATTGTGAACATGGTTTCTTGTACGTATTCCATAGGGAAGATTACTCCTGAATTTTTTGTTCGTGGAAAGAGAGGAAGTTTTTGGCGTATCCCTGTTTACAGCAATACAAAGTTGGCTTTGTGGCTTTTTACCCGTGAACTTTCTGAAAGGTTGAAAGCAGAGGGAATCACCGTCAATGCTGCCGATCCCGGTATTGTTTCTACCAATATCATCCGTATGGATATGTGGTTTGATCCGTTGACCGACATACTGTTCCGTCCTTGTATCCGTAATTCGAAGCAAGGAGCTGCGACAGCTGTCAGTTTGCTTTTGGATGAGCGATGGAAAGAAGTTACAGGACAGATGTTTGCTTCTTGCAAGCCTAAAAAAGTAAAGGATAAGTTTATGAATCATCCGCAGGCAAGACAGCTTTGGGCGGATACGAAAGCATATTTGGAGAAACTGAAATTGGAGGAGCCAATTGGCTGAGAATTCCTTTAATACATAAAAGCCGTATCGTTACTCAAAAGTAGAGTGGATACGGCTTTTATGGTCGGTGAAGAGTGTCTGGTTTCGGATTGCAGTGTAGTTGAGGTTATTCTTTCTTGGCTGCTTGTTCTGCCAGCATCTGTTCACGGCTTTTACTTTGGGTTACAATATAAACTCCCGTGAATACCAGTGCCACAGCTATTCCTTTGGCAACACCGAAGGTTCCCATTCCTAACAAGATAGAGACACTGGTTCCTACAATAGGCTGCACATAGTTGTACATACTGATGACAGTAGGGCGCAATGTTTTCTGTCCGATCATCATCAGAATATAGGCAAGGAATGTTCCACCTACAATGACATAGGCTACACAGGCCCATGTGGAAGTGGAAATTTCGTGAAAATGTATGGTCGAGACCTCATGATAGGAAAATGGAATAAAGCAGATGGCTGCATAGGTAAACATCCATTTCATTAAAGTAAATATGTTGTATCTGCTGATCAGTCCTTTGAAAATAGCCAGATAGAATGAGAAACTGATTTGTGCCAACAGGCAAAGCAAATCTCCCGGAATACTTCCGCCTTTTCCATCTGTTGAGCCCTGGCTGCTCAGTATGAGTGTTAAAGCTCCGATGGAACCTAGAAAAATGCCAATCACTTTTTTCCCTGTAACCGGTTCTTTCAGATAAATGGCAGCGACAATCATAGTGGCGATAGGGGCTGTGGTTGTTACAATGGAAGCATCGATGGGGGAAGTCAGTGATAGTCCGAAAGTAAAACATCCCTGATTCAGGACGATACCCAACAATCCTGCAAAGAACAACATCATCAAGTCGTGCGGCTTTACTTGTTCTTTAGGAGCGAAAATAGAAGCTATCCAAAAACAGATAGCACCTCCTGTCATTCGAAATGTAGCGAGGGAAAGGCCTGAAATACCGTTTTCTAACGCCGTTTTACCAATTGGGGACATCAATCCCCACATTATGGCAGCGCCTAGCAATGCCAAATGTCCTTTGTACTTTGAATAGCCATTCTTTTTACCTTAAATAACAGTGCAAATGTAGGAGGTTTTTTTTATATTTTCTATCTTTGCTTACAAGTAAATCTATCAAAAATGAAAAAACAAGCTGATTATATAAAACGTATCGAGATAAAGCGGCTTTGGGGCCGTAAAGATATCTCATGGGAACTGCGTCCGGATGTCAATATTCTGAGCGGAGTGAATGGTATCGGCAAGAGCACTATCCTGAACAGATCTGTGAATAGCCTGACGGCTTTGGAAGGTGGAGCATTGAGTAACGGTTCGGCTCCCGGGGTACATTTTGTCTTCTCTCCGGAAGATGCTACCCAGATACACTTTGATGTAATCCGTAGTTTTGACCGTCCGTTGATTCATTCGGAACTTCTCGAAAAGATGGCGGATAAGAATGTTAAGACAGAATTGGATTGGCAACTTTATCAGTTGCAACGGCGTTATCTGGATTATCAGGTAAATATCGGTAACCGCATCATCGAGTGCCTTACCTCCGGTGGTCCTGACGGTCAGCTTCGTGCCGCCGAGATGTCTTACCCCAAGACAAAATTCCAGAATCTGATGGATGACTTGTTTGGTGAGACCGGTAAGAAAATCATTCGTAAAAGCAATGAGATTTTGTTTGAACAGGATGGAGATATACTTTATCCTTATCAACTGTCTTCCGGCGAGAAGCAGATTTTGGTTATTTTGCTGACGGTTCTGGTGCAAGACAATCGCCGCGGGGTCTTGTTTATGGATGAGCCTGAAGTATCCTTGCATGTGGAATGGCAGCAACGCCTTATTTCATTGATACGGCAATTGAATCCTAATGTACAGATTGTATTGACAACTCATTCGCCTGCTGTGATTATGGATGGCTGGCTGGATGCAGTGACCGAGGTGAGTGATATTACAAAATAAACAATTTCTAACGACGATACTATGGGGAAAAGATTGTCCGAGAATCTGTCCTCCTTATATATTGGTGCGGCCAACAAATTGAAGCCTAAATGTTCGCGACGCAAGATTATTGCATACGTTGAGAGTTATGATGATATTTCATTCTGGCGTACCTTGTTAGGTGAATACGAAAATGAAACTCGTTATTTCGAAGTGATGCTTCCTTCGAAAACCACTTTGGCTAAAGGTAAGAAGTCTGTGCTGATGAATGAACTGGGACCTCGGTTGGGACAAAATATGATAGCTTGTGTAGATAGTGATTATGATTATCTGTTGCAGGGGGCTACCCATACCTCACGTTATATAATAAATAACAAATATGTTTTTCATACCTATGCATATGCAATAGAAAACTATCAGTGTTATGCTGAAGCATTGCATGAGGTTTGTGTCATGGCAACGTTGAATGATCATCCATTGGTGGATTTTGTCGCTTTTATGCGTATGTATTCTCAGATAGCTTATCCGTTGTTCATCTGGTCGGTGTGGTTTTATAGAAAACATAATCTTTCCGAATTCTCTTTGCTTGATTTCTGTTCGTATGTAAAATTAGATAGGGTCAGTGTCTATCATCTTGAACGGAGTTTAGAGAGTATGAGCCGCAGGGTGAGGCGTAAATTATTGGAGCTGGAACGCCGCCATCCGAAAGCCTTGGAGGAAATAGAGGCGATGAAGGGGGAATTTGCCAAATTGGGAGTGAATGAGGACAATACCTATATGTTTATTCAAGGACATCACATTATGGATAGTGTATGAGATTGTTAGTAATTGTCTGCAATGTTACGCCGTGAACGTGGAAACGGAGATTAAAGAACTGGCAGAGCATAATAT
>SCPO01000421.1_pt1 | contig 30973 bp, 44 predicted proteins | sample 6106821 | NCBI WGS metagenome assembly SCPO01 (sample SAMN10720448, study PRJNA508395) | human gut metagenome | isolation source: Participant 2 stool, 0 month | host: Homo sapiens | collected 2017 | reverse complement strand
AGATTACGAAAAGAACCACAATGGCGAGAGACAGGGTCATATAAGGAGAGCCTCGAGAATAGCCCAGTATTTATCCCTTGGTATATGGAATGGGTTAATCTGTTAGTAAATAAGCTGTATTTGACTGTTTAGTTTGAGAGAGGTTTTTATGGTTCAACGTATTTTAATGCTAGCCCTTGTGTTGCTAGCTTTCGCCCACTGAGGCGATTACATTCAGGAGTTGAAGACGTCACCACAGTTCAAGTTGGTTCATACTCGATTGATGAATGGTTCTATGGAGAGTGGTGGCTTGTATATCTATTTGAACACCTATTCCGTTGAGGCCCTCTTCGCTATGCACCGCCACAGTATTCTTTGCGCGGGACCTACTATGTTGTGATGGATACGTCTTATCAATCTACTATCGATGAGAGACAGCTCACAGTGGATTATGATACTAACTATTCGTTAGCGACCCTTATCCATTCGTCTCGTATAATGAATCCGAGTCCGTCTATGATGGCATTGATTGAGGCTAGTGAAAGTAAGTCTGGTTTGGCTATGATAGAGGTAGATGTGGCGAAGTATACCTTTGATGGGGCGACGAAGCCAATGCATTATGTGAATGATACGCGTAAGTTCCCACTTAATCGTAATAACACTATTATGTATGATATAGCGGATGCTATGTTTATGTCCGTGTATCAGCAGCATTTTGACGATATTGTGGTGCAGTGAGGTGGCTGATGAAACGCATATATTTACTTTCACTATGGTTATTAGCCTGCCTCGTATTGCCCATGAAAGGTCAAGCCGTATCACAGGCTGACTTATTAAACGCAGAGCGATTTGAGCACATCGATTCGAGTGCTGACTCTGGACGAGGGGATGGAAAATATTTGGACCTTTCATCTGTTAAGCCTGTAACGGCACCGAATCGTCATCGTCGAATCGAAGCGGCCATCTATGTTTCTATGCCTGCTGCTAATATGATTCAAGGACTTTCAGTACAATACGATTACCAAATGGATCATTCTTTGCGCCATTTGATTAATGATCATGATAAAAGTTTAAAACAAGGTGACAAGACGCCATATATCTCTATTTGGCGTGCAAAACAAGGAAACTCAGGTATCACTGGAACCGTTAATGATGGTGGTACCTATTACAATAATGGGCAGAATCGCCAACAACGAATCTATGCAGAAAATCTAAAAGCTATGATTCTACCTGCTGAATTTGGTGACGAAAAATATAAATTGCCTGATTTGATGTATAAAAAAGCATATGGCATTACCTACGATGATGAGCCGTGATAGTTTATGAATAGTACTAGAATGGCTAGAATTGCAGATAGACTCAAGATTATTATTAAACTTGTTTTTGGGCTCTTATTAAAGCTTATACTTTTGCTTATTTGGGGAGTCTCTATTTGGGTTTTCTATGAATTACTCTATGATCGATATGTATTAGAAGCATACCCATTAGGGCATTATCTTCCCGTATTAATATTTACTTTTGGAAATATTTGGATTTTGTCGTGGCTTATTTTGTGGTGTAAAAAGCTATACCCTGCATTTGATACGCCTAAGGTATATTATAGAGTAAAAGATTGGTTCGTTTCTTTGAAAGAGCAATCCCACGTAGGGGTGCTTATCTTTTATAGCATAGAGTTTTTTATAAAGTTATGTTTGCTCATATACGGCACGATTATAATGCTAGCTTGTATTATTATAGGACCAGTGCTATTGGCAATCATTAGCATGATATGTCATCAGCTTTTAGACAGTATTATATAAAATTACTAGTTTGAGTTGTTTATAAGAACGTTTAGGAGAGAGGCTATGAAAAGGAAAATTATAATTATGGGGCTTGTTATAGGCATGCAAGTGGTAAGTGGTTATAGTTATATGGCAGATGCAAGTTGGCTGAGTAAAACTTGGGACCGTCTTGAAACAAATGCAGCAAAACAGTCTAATGATTGGCCAAAAGCTGAGCAATACACTCATTATGCGGGTGGGCAAATTGTAGGGGATACCTTGCCAGAAGAGGATATGATGATTCTGGGGGTTTCTTTAGGCAATACATTTGATAGCGTGAAAGCTAGTCTAGGACAGCCTACTAAAGAGACTAGTAGAGGGCTTACCTATGGTGGTGTTACATTTGGAAATTTAAAAATGGATGGTGTAGGGCCAATCGTTACATATATGATGATCGAAAATCGTGATGCCGCTACACATAGAGGCATTGCCGTAGGCGATTCCATGCGAAAAGTTCTCAATGTATATGGTAGACCTGATTTAGTGGATTCTAACAATCGATGGTTTTATGGGAAATATCGCTATCGGACTGATATTATGCACGGAATACAATTTGAACAAAAGGCGATAAAGTCAGTAAAATTTTGATTTATAGATAATTATATTGGAATATCAGGCACAAAAACTGAGCTATTTTGTTATAGAATTAGCTCAGCTTTTATTAGTTTATTCGTATATTTATATAATATAATACTTATTGTATCGTATATTAGTTCGTTCTATAATAGACTTAGGATAGTCAGATGAGGTTGGGCCTCTCTTCGTTTTTGAAGGGAGGGATAAGCCTATGAGTGATTATGAATTAATCATGCTCTTATTACAGGTAATAACTGTCGTTATTGCCTTGGGGCATTAAGCGCTTATTTGTCTTACAAAGACAAATAGCCCTCCGTTGCCTAGTGTAACTAGATAACTGAAAGGCCATTTCTCAAGATTCTTTGCTTTTAGAGATGAGCCTGACGTTACGACTCGTCTGACTATCTACTTATATTATAGGGATAAAGATATATATCGTCAAATTAAGATAAACCTTATATATACTAATTAGAGAAAACTCCTACACAATCTAAAATATAAATAGATAATAGATAATAGGCACAGTCTTATTTGCATAGTATACTTATGCTATTAAGTTACTTTTACTATGTATATGATTAGATAGAGAATGGCAAATGAGTACATTTAAATACATTTTTAAAATTATACTAGTGCTTTATATTAAGTATTTGCTCGTTTCTCTATGGATAGGCTCCATAGAGGCGATTATTCATAGATTACAGAAACCTGACTTAACGCCGTACTTATACCCATTAGGGAGTTATGACTTAGAAATGATTTTTCTCTTTGGTAATATCCTCTTTATTCCTTGGCTTGTTCTATGGTGTAAACGATTACCACTAGCCTTTAATAAACCTAAAGTATATTATAGGGCTAAAGCGTGGATACAATCTAAGAAAGAGCAGGCACTGATTTATAAAGTCATCATTAATAGTCTAGTGGTTTTACTAGCATCGTGTCTTTTGATATATATTATTATCGCCATTGGAACGTTGCTTGCATTAATTCCTTACTTTATATATGCTATATTTCATTACATATTTTATTTCCGATCTCTATTCATTTAAATATCTTACATGTCTGATTCATATGAATAGAATAAACACTTAAATATAAAATTATAAATAATAGGCACAGTCTTATTTGCATAGTATACTTATGCTAATAAGGTTGTGCTTATTTAGGTTGTAAATGTGAGAGAAGAAAAGAAGAGAGGGTTGTATGTTACGTAAAAGTATAGTCATGATGGCACTAGCTACTGCTTTCACCATGAATGTAAGTGCTGTACAAATCGAAGTCCCAGCTGGACAGCCGCCTATGCCAGGTGCTGATGCGAGTATTCCTGCCAATGCATATGAGAATTATCGGGCCGGTAGCTTGAGTAATGTGGGGGCTAGTGATGTTATAAAATTACATTCTGAATCTGATAAGCGTATGGAAATATATAGAACTGACTGGGAACTAACACAAGATGAAGTCAATCAGATAGCAAGAGATTCTGAGAAGGTGATGGATTTGTTAGTTAATGAGTCTGCAGTTGTGTTGTTGCATGATGATCGTAATAACATCCGAGCATCTGTCCCTGGAATACTATTAGCAAGTAAATATTACCCCAAACGCAGTGATGGTGAGCGTTTATCTATTGTAAGAGAATATTCCCTATTTTTTTGCCATCGGTACGAAACAGAATTATGATGATGCATTAGGCAAACTAAAAACGGACCGAAAAGGGGAGTTTATATATCCCGGTATCCCGCATGGTAAATGGGCTATTGAAAACGAGTCTTTGGTGAAAATACGCCTGCTATGGTTGCCGTAGTTGGTTTAGATAATCAGCCAAATCAAGAATATATGATAGGGCTTAGCTACAAAAATCAGCCCGTTACCGACAAGCTTGAGCGCGTTATGAGTAATTATGTGATTCCATCGATTCGTTCTTTAGATGATATGGATCAGTATAGTGAAAGCATCAACTGGGATAATCTCCTGTATCGTATTCCTAAAGGACTTACACTAACAGCACAGAAGTCATTAAAGGACTCTGCCGAAATAAGGGACTATCGTGGATTAGGTATGCGGCTTGTTGTGGCCAAGAAATCTGTAAAGGTAGATGATAAATATATTTACTCCTTTATTAACGAAATTTTGGAGGTAAAGCCAGAAAGTCAAATTATAGGTGATGCACCTATTCAGTCAGCATCTGTTTGGAATAATGGTGTTCCTAGTCTTTTGGTAGATAACTATCAACCAGGTAGAAAATCTTTAATGCATCGATTCTTACGGGATGACAAGAATATATATATTATGAGTTTAGTTTATACTGACGGAGCAGTGCCATATTCTCATATTCAGCTACGGAATACAGTAGAATATTCTGACTTTGCAAATATTGAAACATTGAGGAATAAGGTAATCCGCATTCAAAGTCAAGAAAAAATGTAATATAGTTGTGTATATTTAGTTTGTATATTCTGATAGGGGTGAACTAATGAGTAAACTCAAATATATCAAAACTATATTAGTGCTTTTGCTTAAGGTTTATCTTGTTTATCTATGGATTAACTTTGTAGAGACCTTTACTCAGCTACTCTATAATATCTATGTATTAAAAGTATATTCACTGGAGTATTTCGGCCTATTTCTATTCTTTCTCTTTGGTAATATATGTTGTGTTCTGTGGCTTGTTTTATGGTGTAAGCGATTACCGCCAGCTTTTAACAAACCAAAAATATATTATAAAATTAAAGACTGGATACGATCCAAGAAACAAGAAGCACCTATCTATAAAGTCCTATTTGGCAGTTTACTACTTTTGTTAAAGCTATGTCTTGTAGTGTATATCTTACTCTCTGTCTCTACTGTTTTAAGTATTCCATTGATAAATTATTAGTCTATTTTTTAAAAGTTTAGAAAGATGAGAGGATATATGTTACATCGATTTTTAATAACGCTAGGGCTTATGCTAGCTTTCACTATCCCAGCTCAAGCAATTACGATTGAGGAGCTCACGTCTCAGCCGCAGTTTAAGCAGGTATCTCAGTTTGTGTCGGATATTCCTAATGTAGACGAGCGTGGCGCGTCCTATATTGACGTGAATACGGTGAAGGTCATCGGGTTTGAGCCGCCTATTTATACGATTAAGGCGACGGTATATAAAGCGTATCAGTGGAATGATGAGAAAGTGATTACCGTTAAGGACATGACTTTCACCTATGATAGTAGTAATTCCGCAGCTAGTAAGTCTATCGGGCGCAACAGCAAGGACAACAACGATTAATACTGATGTGGATACGAATATGGATATGAATGAAGATATGTGGTCTAATCCAGGTATTATGCGCTATGAAGAGGAAATTAGTCGCTTTGGTTTTGACGGAACGCCTCGACCTATCGATCGCGGTGCCTTTGCGCAAACCCGTTGTGAAAGATTCTCTAAATAAAGAGTTTTACGATATCGCTGATGCGGTGTATTATGAAGTGTATAAGGAACATTTTGATGAGGTTGTTGTTAAGTAAATTCTATGTTCGGAGGTTACTATGAAACCATTTGAAACGAAGGATTATAAGGCGTTTACTATGTTCGAGAATCGTTGGGCTCTTGTTACGGCTGGTACGCCTGATGAATTTAATACGTGTACGGTTAGTTGGGGCAGCATGGGCAACATATGGGGCCTAATGGTGGCGATATATCCACGGTGACCGTGTACATCCATCCAGCTCGTTATACACAAGAATTTATGGAGAAATACGATACCTTTACAGTTAGCTTCTTCCCTGAAAGCCATCGTAAGGCGCTTGGTTATTTAGGATCTCATTCTGGTCGCAACGAAGATAAGGTAGCTAACTCTGGGCTAACACCAGTAGTGGCAGGAAATGGTGTGACCTTAAAGAAGCAGATTTAACATTTGTATGTAAAAACTGTATGAACACCAATTTGATGAAGCTCATTTGGCGGATAGCGTAAAGGAATATTATGCAGCCAATCCGTCCATGTACACCCAAGCTGGCAAAGATCGCTGGGAACCGCACTATATGTACATCGGCGAAGTCGTTGAGGCTATAGAAGGTTAGTCTTATATAAGGCCTATTTATATTGAGGGAATTATATGATAAAGAAAGCAATTTTAACAGGTCTTTGCTCACTTGGCCTTATGGTAACAGCTCATGCTGCCAATATAGATATCCCTGGTGGTGATGCCATGGTGCTGGATACTGCTTATGAAAGCTATTCTTATAATAGTGCTGATATGGATCTTGTGGAGGCTCAATTTAGACGTCGTTCAGGTCCTGTTGTAGCACAGACTGTAAGAGATGGGCGTAGGACCTTGGAGCAAGCTAAGTCATATATGGAGGGTAATGCTAAGTTTTTAAAACGTCAAGCTAATCAGAGTACGGTGTTTATATTTGACAATGATACACAGCATATTCGTTTTTCTATGCCTTATCCAAGCCTTGAAAATAAGGTGATTAATGATGGCACTAATCCAGTAGTTAATGTAGTTAATGGTAGCCCTCAATATTATATTAAAAGTATGAATGCAGATATCGTTGTGGATGTAGACCATAAGACCACCTATACGGATCGTGCTTTCACATATAAAACGGTAAAAAATGGCCAATGGCATCAGAAGTATGGGATTATGACAAGTATCCCTGGAAAAGAGGAGAAAATTGAGCCGCGAACAAATACAGGTGTTGAGTTTTCCTTACCTAGTGATATGAACCATGTGTATCGTGTTAACATCATAAACCGTAGCAATGGAAATCCTGATCACATTAGTTATGCAGAAAGGGCTTTAGCGAATTATGTGATTCCATCGGTAGAGGATACAAAAGCAATAGATCGCTATTCTAATGTTGAAAAATGGGGAAACTTTGAATATCGTGTGTTCAAGAATAGTAAGCGAAAAGCTGATTACGAGCCTACCTCCTATGGTGAGGAAACACGCGTTTACGAGGGTGGCGGTATAGTGCAGCTAGTTAAGCGTCGTCCGATTTTTCCAAATGATGAAAAACATTTTTATGCAGGTGCTTTTGCTACGATAGATACGGTGAGTCGAAAATATCCGTACTCAGCTAATGATAATGCTACCATTTGGAATAATGGTGTGCCTGCATTTAGTGGCAGTATAAAATTTGATAATGGTACTAATGATGCATATTTTACAATCCGTGATGATCAATATGTGTATAGCATTGAAGTTGCTTATAAAGCCAATGAGGTGAAGAGGTCTTATCATGATATTCGTAATATGGTAGAAATGGCAAGGCTGATTAGTCGTCAGAATAAGCAAGAGTTTCCTGTGCTGAAGCACCTTTGGGAAGCTGATGTTTTTAGATTGCCTTAAAGCTTAATTAATATGTTATCTATCTGTTTGGGTACACTTATGTCTAAAAGAAATAGAGAGAAAGCAGCCAGTATTGCGATTTGCAGTACTGGCTGTTTGGTTTACACGTCTGATACTATTAGGTTGATTTTGAATGATGTTTTAATGGGCATGGCGCTACTCTGTTTCTGGGAATAGAACATGCTCTTTCAGTTTAAAGCTAGGATTATTGGTAGAGTCAAAAAACTCAATCATATTCCGTAATTTTTGAACTTCCTCAGCATGTAAAAACTTGGGTAAAGATGATATAGGTAAAGCTATAGGTCCCATCATAGGATTGAAAGGTTAGGATATGATCATCCTTATGAGGTGTATAGATGTGTGTGGATAGTCCAGGAATATTATTATTCCATATAACGGTATAATTAATATAATCTGATGTTGGTTGGTAATAGTAAATATCCCAGAACGTATCTAAATTAATTTTAAAATTGTAATGACCGTTTACAACAAGATCGCGTGCATATGGGTTTTTAGGAATATTATTAGTAGAAACAAAGAATGTTATGTTCCCCTTTTTTTTGTAGTATCTAATATCTTGGTACTCGGTGCCCTTTTCTTCACCTTCGTATATGGCGTCTTTTGGTACGCGGTATTGTACACCGTTTAAGTTTTCTATGCGTGAATATTGATTTAATTCATTTAGGTTTTGCACAGAGGGAAGCACATAATTAGCCAATAACTTATCTGTAGGAACTTTGTTCAGAACGGGGTTGTTATCATAATAGACAAACCCTGCGTGATATAAGGGATGACGCATGTTATAGCCCTTAAATTTAAAATTGATCGTGTCGATGGTAAGCGTTGTTTTTTTACCGTTTTCAAGGTGCGGCATCTTCATACTATCCCAAGTGCTGTAGGTAACAGTAGGATATGAAAATACAGTGCCCTTTATATCAGAAATGTGTTTTGCTGGATTATGTTTTGCCATGTCTTGAAAGAAATCACGAACGTCTTTATCGGTTAGTTTATCATAAGCTATTTTTGTGTTACGCCAGTCATAGTCTTTGTAATCAGCATAGTCAATTTCTAAATTGAGACTTCCATTATCTGTAAACACTCGATAGTCCTCAATGGTTCGACTTGGATTTTTGTAACGCCCTATATTATAATCACTTTTTATGCCCGCTACGGGGAATGAAAGTCGAATTTGGTTGTATTTGTCATGAACGGAAATGACCGTATTATGGTAATGTTGACTGCGATAGATAGAGGCAGCTTTAGCGTATTCCATTTCGCTTTTGATAATACCTTTAGCTTTGTCTTTTGCTTTTAGTGTTTCCACATAGTTTGCTACATCTTTTTCAATATCAGGATTCGTGGTTTTGTAATTTATGTAGGCATCCTTTAGAATCTTCGAATCTGCGCCAGGAATATTAACATTGATGGCTCCTACTGGTGATAATATGGTGCTCATCATGAAAACACCTACTAATATTGGTAGTTTGGTCATGGTAGTATCTCCCGTTTATACTCTCATATCTATTGATATTGTGGTAACCCATAGGCTAAGTTATTAAGTATAATTATATAACTAAATGACTATATTTTTAAGTTGTATGTGGCATACAAAAGGCAGCCCCTATTTTGCCTTTTTTGTTTAACATTAAGAAAGTGAGACGGTATTTATCAAAATAAGTCATAATTTTGATGAAAAATAAGTATATATGAATCGATAGTGAGGGATAGCTTATATAGTGGGTTCCTTCAGTGAGAACTACTATAAATTGTATATTTTAGCAAAATTTTGTGAATTTTAACCCCACAAAAAGGCCAAAATCTGATATAATAATAGTATAAAAATCGATGTATAAAAGGACTAAAAATTGTGAGTGTGAATTGATGTTTTTAGACTCACCTTTGGGCCTAAAAATATCTGTAGTTCTTATAGTTAAATCGATGCGATTGTAACGTTGTATATCTGAAAAACGACTACGCAGATGCGTAGTTTTTATTATTTTGTGTTTGGCGTAGGTAGTCCCATGAGTGTAGTGAAGCCCTTATTATGGCTATTAGAACCGTATATCGTATATAAAGCCTATTTGTGGGCCCTCCGCTTTATAGCACATCCAGTGACGTGGGAAGGCGAAATAGATTTGTTCTCCTTGACCTTAACGATGCTGCTCATTCTTGATGCGGTGGCGTTACCATTGGTCATTTTATATTGCCCTAGCTTAAATCCTGGTAAGCGACTTCCGAATTGGATTCATCGTTTAGGTACGCCTATCTACATCGTTCACAATTGGCTTGATGGTAAGGTTGGCGGCGGTACATCTACGCCGATTGTATGGTTACGCAGAACCTTACATTCCTTATTGTTATTCATCTATTTGCTAATCCCGCTCTACGTAGGCGGTCATCTCGTGATGGGCCTCGTAGTGGCTCTCATGTATGATGTCCTCGTGTGGGCACATGGAGGTGTATGATGGCGATTTGCGAGTGGCCTACTACGCCTTTGTATCAGGCCTACCACGATCATGAGTGGGGGCGGCCTATTCATGATGATCGGTTGCAGTTTGAACATCTCTGTCTTGAAAGTCTCCAATGTGGCCTCAGATGGCTTACGATTTTGAATAAACGAGACATTATCCAAGGTTGCTTTGATCATTTTGATATTGATACGGTTGCTAGTTATGGTGAAAGCGACGTAGAGCGAATCTTGCAGACCGAGGGTATGCTCAAGTCTCGCCCTAAAATTGAAGCTATCATCAATAATGCTTCTGCTTTTAAAGGTATTCAAGATGAATTTGGTTCGTTTTGCAACTATATCTGGGCTTTCACAGACAATAAAACTATTATTTATGAAAGCCACCCTGATGGAAATATACCTGCGAAGAATGGCTTGTCCACGCGGATTAGTAAGGATCTGAAGAAGCGCGGGTTCAAGTTCGTAGGCCCTGTTACCATCTATTCCCACCTGCAAGCGAGTGGCCTCATCAACGATCATGGCAAGGACTGTCCTTGTTTTAGCGAGATTAATAAGCTAGCAGATATTGTTCAATTGCCTGTAGACGCTGAGGATTAATATAGTTTTAAATGTTGAGTATTAATATAAATCTGAATGTTTGATAGTTAGCTCATTATTTTTGCCTTTTTCTAATAATTCGCATTCTTTTACCTATATGTTGTAACGTATTTGTATAATCGTTAGTTAACAATAGTTTTTATACATGATTGATGTTACAAAATTGTACTTGTGTTAAACCATACTTTAAGGTGTACACTATAGTGGATGGAAAGATAGCGTTCCATCATATGTCGTCCCGCTTTATATACAAACACATATATTCTCTCTCTCCAAAGCGGGGCTCTCATATACTTCTCTCTCAAAGCTATAAACACAACATAAAGACCTTATCCTTTACTGGATAGGGTCTTTTTGCTATATGTTTTTATCTAGGGCCATATAACAGCATAGATTGGTTGTATGCTATGCAGATTGATTTGTTTCGATATAGTTGGTATACTGATGATGAAATAAGCATTTACTTTCACAATTTAGAAAGGAATATATATGATTGGTTTGGGCACGGCCATTAACATTGGCCTCATCATAGCCGGCAGCTTGTGCGGTCTCGCATTTGGTCGGTTTATGAAAGAAAATTTGAAACAGACGCTCATGATGGTGAGCGGTATTATTGTTCTCCTCCTCGGAATGAGCGGTGCCATGCAGTATATGCTAGTCATCGTAAACGGCACGCTGCAAACGACGGGGCCTATGCTCATGATTATTAGCATGGTGGCAGGCGCTGTAATTGGCGAGCTTATCGACCTTAACCGTTGGATTACGGTTTTGGTGACTGGGTGAAAGCAAAACTGGTAACACTGGTGATCCGCAGTTTACACACGCTTTTATTACTGCATCCCTTACGTTTACAGTGGGAGCCATGGGCGTACTAGGCTCTATTCAAGACGGCTTAACTGGTAATTACCAAACACTGTTGTTGAAAGGCATCCTCGACGGCATCATCGTTATGGTTATGGTATCCTCTATGGGCAAGGGCGCATTGTTCTCCTTTATTCCTGTAGGGATTACTCAATGGATCATTACAGCCATGGCTCACATCGCTGCGCCTCTAATGACGCCGAGCGCCATCGATAACCTGTCCTACGTGGGATCTATTCTGATCTTCTGTGTCGGTATTGACCTCATCTGGCCTGGTAAAATCCGTATTGCTAACCTATTACCAGCCATCTTTGTGGCTATGGGGCTTACATTCTTGCTCTAATGTAAATCGTATTATGAATACTAATAAAAATAATATATAGATTTTATAAGAGACCTATATGCTCTAATCTTTCACTGTTATACTTTGCAGATGAAAGCCGGGAGATTATAGGTCTTTTTACATTTGTAGCCATTAGTTATATGGATAATTTTTTAAAAGTTAGTATTAATCTTTGCTTATCTTCAAGTGATGACTAAAACTAGATACATTCCGAAATAGTTGACCAATAGAGTCAGGAGAATAGTAGGATTTGAGTGAGAGTTTAGAGAAATCTTTACCGAAATGATTTATAGAATAAAAATATTCCATAATATACTCGTTTTACAGGTATATATTATTGAGTTATACCTGTAAAACAGTTATAATCGAAGGAGAGGTTCTATGATTATCGGATTTAAGGATAAAGAAACAGAACGCATTTTTATCGTGGGACGTTTACCGACTCAGATTCAAAAATAGTATTATTAAAATTACGTATGTTACATGCTCGGACTATAGATGATTTTATGGTTCCACCAGGTAATCGTTTTGAATTTTACAAGGAGATCGTCTCGGACAGTGTAGTATTCGTATTAATGCAATATAGAATATGTTTTGTATAGATGAAGATTTTAATTTATATGATGTGGAAATTTAGATTATCATTAAGGAGATTATGAAGGAATTAATTCCTGTACCCAAAATGAGTGAGGTTCTACGTACGGAATTTATGGAGCCATTGGGTTTAAGTGCATATCGTGTCGCTAAAGATATTATGGTGCCTGTATCGCGGATACAAGAAATCCTACAAGACAAACGTAAAATCACTGCAGATACAGACTTACGATTGTGTAAATATTTTGGAATGTCTAAGGGGTTTTTCTTAAGACTACAGATGGATTTAGATTTACTTGAAGCAGAGGATACAGAGGGCTTCAAGCTGATTTGAAGAATATAAGATGTATTACAAATTCATGTACTGCTGATTGATAATTTTCGATATATTTGGTACACTTATTTTATAAATAAATCGTTATGACATTATGTATTACTATAAGGAGACGCTATGTTATTCGTTGAATATCCTAAATGCACAACATGCAAAAAAGCAAAGAAATTCTTAGATGATCATAATATTAAATACACAGATCGTGATATTAAATCTGAAAACCCTACAGCAGAAGAAATCGCAGCTTGGTATCCACAATCTGGTAAAGATTTGAAAGCATTCTTTAATACTTCTGGTATGATTTATCGTGAACAACAATTGAAGGATAAATTGCCAAACCTTAGTGAAGAAGAAAAACTAGCTTTGTTAGCATCCAATGGTATGCTTGTAAAACGTCCTATCTTGGTTCTTGAAGACAAAGTTCTGGTGGGCTTTAAAGAAGCAGAATGGATTGAGGCGTTGAAGCTCTAATTTCATATCAGTAACCGAAAGAACAGGTCCCTAAAAGCCTCCAAAGCGAGCTAAGTCGTTTTTAGGGACCTGTTCTTTCTATATCTAATAAAGAAATAAGAGCTTTCAACTAGAGCTTTAAAGAGCTAAGTCGTTTTTAGGGACCTGTTCTTTCTACATCTAATAAAGAAATAAGCGCCTTCAACTAGATCTTTAAAGGAGAGGTCATTTTATGAATTCGTTCTTTTCCTATTCTGTAATAGAAATGCAGTTCTTTTATTGTTTATCGAAAAAATTAACTTGTATATAGTTTGTATGTCTTGTATAATATTTACATTGTAGATATACCCTATGGGTACATAAACTTTAAATCACCTTAGGTACAAAGTGTTTTAAATTACTTTAGGCCCAGAGAGTTTCACATTACTTAAGGTATAAAGAGTTTTGAATTATTATTGTGTTGTTTTGTGTTGTGTTTCCGGAGCAAGTTTAGCCGGTTCTAGTGTATAGAGAGGTCTATATGAAGTTTTTACAGTCTTTATCGGCTCAGGTGTCGTTATTTACGCAAGGTGCTATTTTAGCATTAGGCGTTGTCTTTATTCTTTGGATGTGATTACAGAGTCATTAAATCCCGTTATAGATTTAGCATGGGTAACGGTTCTAGTTTGTGGTTTACCACTACTTATTAATAGTGTTCAAAGTATTTGGGAGCGTTTAGAGATTCATGCTAATTTCCTCATTGTAGTGGCCCTGGTGGCGCTCATTTCCAATGGCGATTATCATACGGCGGCCTATGTGGGGCTCATTGTACAGGCTGGTTTCTTTCTGGAGCAGCTTATTACGGGTGAGTCACATTACACTGTAGATGATGATATGCTGCCTACAATGCCAGCACAACTCGTTGCTATGCGTCAGGGCATTAACAATTATTCATCTGTCATTGTTGTGGCTGTATTGCTATTATCTATGGGTTCCTTTGCATTGACACAGGATTTTATACATACTGTAACCTTGTTATTGGTACTATGCCCATGTTCCTTGGAGCTTATTTTAGTGGCGTTAATGATGGGCTCCCTTGTGGATGACGCATCTCCTGTATCGGAGCTTTCAAAAGGAACAAAGCAGTCTCATTTAGGTCTACTTATCGTGTCTATTGTATTCCACGTAGCGATCATCTGCGTGGGTGTACTTGGTTTTATCGATCCTGTTACAGCTGTTGCATTGCACGGTTTGGCGCGACTTGGTCTCGTGTATAATTTGAAAGTTTTAAATGGTTCTTTGTGTGTAGCATAGAATTTAGTATAGTATATATTTTAAGACATAATAAAATCCCCTAGTAATGATGTGTTACTAGGGGACTTTTTAGGTTCTTACAACTATTAGTTGTAGATTATTCTTTTGCTTGTGATTTATCACCAAGTGTGAGAAGTAGGAATACGATAGCGAGGATACATGCACCAACGAGGGCCACGAAGCCGCCATCCCAACCATAAAGGTCAACCATGAGACCCATGAACGCACCAGCACCAGCGGAACCGATGAGGTAACCAAGAAGGCCTGTAAGACCAGTAGCGCCACCTGTTGCTACACGTGGTACCATGTCTGCTGCTTGTAGGCCGATCATCATAACAGGACCGTAGATGAGGAAGCCAATAGCGATAAGTGCTAAGTTATCGATAAGGATATTGCCTGCTGGGTTGAACCAGTAAACAAGGATTGCCAAGATAACGAATAGCATGAAGCAGATGGTAGCTGGAGCACGACGGCCGCGGAATACGCGGTCACTCAAATAGCCACTTACGAGCATGCCTGGAATACCAGCCCATTCGTATAAGAAGTAAGCCCAACGGGAACCTTCTTTTGTAAAGCCTTTCACAGCAGTCAAATAAGTAGGCGCCCAGCTTACTACGCCGTAACGGATGAAGTATACAAAGATATTTGCGATTGCAAGATACCATAAGTATTTATTATGCAAAATATATTTGTAGAAGATTTCTTTGAAAGTAGTTTTGTTTTCATCTTTTACTTCAGTTGCTACTGTTTCGTGTTTATATTCCTCGATAGGTGGCAAGCCACAAGATTGAGGTGTATCTTTCAACAAGAAGAATGTAACCACAGCTAATACGATAGAAATAAGAGCAGGGAAGAAGAAAATACTATGCCATGTACCAAATAGATAGATACCTAACGTAGCAAGAGGTGCGATGATACCGCCACCAAGATTGTGGGATACGTTCCACCAAGACCACCAAGCACCGCGTTCAGAACGGAGAACCAAGTTACCATATTTTTCGCATATGGAGGATAGCCCATACCTTGGAACCAACCATTTAAGAAGGCGAGCACGCACATGATAGGAATACTGCTTAAAACACCAGGTAAGGTGCCGAATAATAACATAACTAAAGCACTGAGCAATAGACCTACTGTGGAGAAGTATTTTGGGTTAGAGCGGTCAGACGCATTACCCATGACAAATTTACTTACGCCGTACGCTACGGATAAGAGGGTCATGACAATACCAAGATCCGCTTTAGTGTAGCCGTACTCAGCAATCATGTACGGAACAGCCAAACTAAAGTTTTGGCGGATCAAATAGAATGTAGCATAACCAATAAAAGTACCTGCAAAGACTTCTTTGCGAAGACGTTTGTAGGTGGAATCGATTTGCCCTCTGGTAATCGTTCAATATGAGGAGCTGGAGAGAAAATCGACATCATCACACATCCTTTCTACAAAATGCCATTGTAATCATACCATGTATGACCAAAAGTCGACTATATTTTATTTTTAATTATGATAAATAGTTATTTTAGTGTACCATTATGGGCTTAGCGCATAGATTATAGGTCATTAAAATATCTACTATTTATTAGAGAGAACTAGCACCAAAATACATGAATGGTGTTAATAAAATAGCGCTATCTATTCCGATAGATACTCAATTAGAGTTGTAGGATAGATAGCGCTTTTTGTGTGTATATTAATTGTGAATATATTTATATACTGTACGTAAATATATTGATTTTATAGTCTCAATTAATCAATATATGTTACAGGATAGCCTTTTGCTTCGATTTCACGGCGGTTAAGACCGTTTGGCAAATCTGGATAGCCGATAGCCAAGCTAGCGTAGACTTTTTCACCTTCTTTAAGGCCTAGTTCACGCATTTTAGCCTGGATGCGTTCGTTGTCTCGAGGTGACGGATTTGGTTTACCCAGCAGCTGCCAAGATCGAGTTCATTGCAAGCGAGCATCATGTTTTGCATTGCACAAGATACATCGGCAAAGTTGTTTGCATAGCTCGCTTGGCTTGCTAGTACGATGAGCACCGGTGCGCCATAGTTAAATACAAATTTACCTTCACCGGACATTTTAATGATATTCACCATGTAAGGGAGTGTGTTTTCTGTAATCGGCATTTTGCCGTATTCCTCTTGAACGAGTGTTACTAGCTCTTTGAGCACATCCTGGTTTGTAATGACCATAAAATGTGTCAATTGTGTATTACCACCCGATGGGGCACGGCGGCCAGCATCGAGGACTTGATCGATAAGTTCTCGAGATAATTGATCAGCTTTAAATTTACGCGTACTATGACGTGTTTTGATACATTCTAAGGTATTCATATAGTCCTCCTATTATCAATCAGGTTTATATAGAATTTCTTTTATTATACTATATGACATAGATCTAGAAAGAAATTTAGAATGAGTTTTAGAAAGATCTCTAGAAGGGATATGCTAAACGTCTTGAAGAAGCGATGACTGCATGTGGTATTGAATTCTAATATAAAAAAATCTTATTAATAGGTTCACAGTTTTATGGTGTGATTTCTGCCCATAAATTCTATAGAAGCGCTCATTTTTTAATAAAAAAGAAAAAATATATTAATTAATTGACAAATTTAAAAATATCTGAACAAAGTAGGTTTTTTACGTTGACTGCTTGCTGTAGAATTGTGTACAATTAATTTGTAGATTATTGTGTGCATATGGAGGTAGAATATGGCAGAAATTGGCGTACTCGAAGGTTACAAACATAAAGAAGACGTACCTGATGCAGAGTACATGAAATTAGAAAACCAATTGAGCTTCCCACTTTATGTAGTGGCGAAGGAAATTGTTAATGCATATCGCAGTCACTTAGATCCGTTAAATTTGACATATACTCAATACATCGTAATGATGGCATTGTGGCAATATGGTGATTTGTCCGTTAAAGAACTAGGCCAAGTATTGCGCCTTGATTCTGGTACATTAACACCACTTTTAAAGAAATTAGAAGCAAAAGCATTCTTAAAGCGTAAACGCAGCCGCCAAGATGAACGCGTAGTAATGGTAACCCTTACTGATACAGGTAAAGCATTACGTGATGAAGCAGTTCATATACCACGTCGCTTGTCTGAAGCTGCAGGCCCGATTTTTGACGTTGAAGAAACACGTCAAATGCGTATGTTGCTTAACAAATTGTTAGAAGCAATCGATAACGCTAATGCTAGAACAGCAGAGAAGCTTAAGCGCTGATGTAGCGTACTCTAGTAAGATCTCATATGCATACATTCTGTAATTTAATATATCTAATATTTTCATAAAATGTGATATACTATACATATAACATATTGTGCTGAGGTCATGTGAGAGCATGACCTGTCGTGAGATGCCGTAAAGGCAAAAAGGAGAGCATTATGAATAAAAATTTATTAGGTGCATTTGTATTAGCCGGTACATTATTAGTTGGTGGTGTTGCTAATGCAGCAAACTGGAATGGTTTAGCTAACTATCCAGAGGTTCCAAATAGTGCAAATGGTTCTGAAACATACTTCTTTGATAAAGCATCCCAATTCAGTGGTATCGATAGTAGCCGTAACTATGTATTCGGCATCAATGTAGTGAATATGCATAACAATCAATATGGCGAAGCTACATTGTTCAAATATATTGTTCATCCAAGCTTGCATACTGTATATCGTTTCTCTCCAGATGGTCAAGCGTACCAAATCACTCCTGGTTCTAATGAATACAATATGTTCTTAGCTGCTTGGAAAGAAGTATACGGCACTGACTTCTCTTTCCCAGCTTTATAATTTGATGGCGCAAGCCGTAATAATTACATAACTATTGCTGGTGAAAGCTCCTTTGGGCTTTCACCAGTGTTGTTTATGGAGGTTTCCTATGTCTAAATCTGAATTTGCTCAAGCTTATACGGAGCGCATGTTCCCTGATATTGCAGCCCCTGCAGGTTATATAGACCCTGAGTTTGAAGTTTTATTTGATAATTTTGCGTTCGATGAAGTTATCACCGAAGAGGGTCGTAATGTGCCTGCCAAGGATCGCTTCTTGGCCATCCTTGCTACATTAGTGGGTGTATCTGCTGTCGATGAATATGCGTTGATGCTACCAGCAGCACTTAACTTTGGCTTGATTCCCGATGAAGTAATCGAGCTCCTTTATCAAGCTGTGCCATATCTTGGCATCGGTCGTGTGCGTCCATTCTTTAAGGTCACAAATAAGATTTTTGACTATCGCGGGGAAACTGTTGCGGATCCATCTCGCAGTACAATTACTGCTGCATCTCGTCTTGAAAAGGGTGTAGAGAAAACAGGTGGAAATCTTTGGTGAATCTGTGCGTCATTCTTACGAAGAAGGTCCTGAAGATACACGTCACATCAAAAAGTGGCTTGCTAATATGTTCGGCGACTACTACACACGTAAAGGCTTGAGTGTGGCTCACCGTGAAATGATTACCTTCTGTTTCTTGGCAGCTCAAGGTGGATGTGAACCTCAATTAAAGGCTCACGTAGAAGGCAACTTGAACGTAGGCAACAGTAAACAATATTTGATTAACATCGCATCCCAATGCGTGCCGTACATCGGTTATCCACGTACATTGAATGCCCTTCGCTGCATTCAAGACAGCTACACCGCATGGGAAGCTAAACAATAAGAATTTATGTAATACATCAACGTGTTATGTAATCTATATATGATATATAGTTCATAAACATGTTAGGTAACATATAAAGGAGTTTTATGTTTGATTTAAATACGATACAGATATTAGCTAGTATTCCTGCTATTATCATCGTTTTTTCTGTCTTTGGATATGCAGAGGCCAAAGTAGCTACCTGGTTTGGCGATCCAACACCTCGGATGGCGGGGCGCCTCACATTATCTCCTTTGGCACACCTTGATTTAATAGGTACTATCTGTATCATTCTAGTTGGATTTGGCTGGCCTAAAGGGATGGCTATTAATCCATCTTACTTTAAAGACCCACGCCGTGATATGAGCCTACTTGCTTTTGCAGGTCCTATAGCAGGCCTGATTACAGGGTTCGTATTTACTTTCATATACGTACTTTTGGGTAATTTGAATCTTATGCAGTCTCCGGGTTTACCAATGGTTATGCAATACATTATTTTGTATAGCATCGGCCTTTCCATTTTCTGCTTAATTCCATTCCCACCATTACCTGGTTTTAATATCATTTTGCCGTGGCTACCGACAGAATGGCAAATTAAATATTACCAATTAGGGATGATTAACTTGATTTTCTTTATCATCCTTATTAATACACCGATTATTTCTATGGTAATCCGTCCATTGCAACAAACAATTTTCAAAATTTACTTTGCAATTATTGGGACGATTTTATAAATATATTTGGTGAAAGCCTCTACCGTATAGGTGATAAATCTATGGTAGAGGCTTTTTTGTGTTATAAGTATGAACAAAATTATGATTATATTTATATTAAAAACTATCGATATAGTTTCTAATATATGATATACTGTGTATAGAAATCGTAAATTTTCGATATATTAATGTTACAGTGTATGGTTAGATACTATTGATATAGTAAACTAATCCACTAAATTGATATGTAAATCGATATATTAAATTGATACAGTATATAGATATTCAAGTGAATAGATGAGGAATATATATGGAATTTGAAAATAACCAAGTACCAGAGGCAATTCTGGACAAACTAACAAAGGTGTGTACATGCCGTAGCATTACACGTAAAACGATTAAAGAAGCCATTTTGAATGGTGCTCATACATTTCCTGAGGTAAAAGAAGCAACTCGTGCTGGTACAGGTGCTTGCGGTGGTAAAGGCTGTGGCCCTCGCATCGTAAAGCTCTTAGCAGAAATGAAAGAGCAAGGTAAAATTTAAGGATAAGCAAAAGTTAAGCACAAGCAAAATTTAAGCGTAAGTTTGATCTTAACTGATATAAAGACTATTACTTGGAATCAATACGGTATATATTCGTAGGTTTTGGGTAATAGTCTTTTTTTGCGCTAACGAGGCACTAGATGTATTGGCGTTTTGGGGTTGTCTTTATTATTTGATATACTATACATAATACTTTTTAGAGATTTTGGAGGTATATATGTTTCGACGTATCGTAGCGGCTACGATGATTGGCGCATTGGCGCTTACAACGGGCTGCGGTTTACATAACCCATTTACTTCTAAGGCGGAGCCTGTAACCTATGAATCCGTAGTACAAAGCGAGCTTTCACCAGAGGAAAAGGTGGACAAATTAGTAGCTAATATGTCTGACGCGGACAAGGTAGGCCAATTGTTGATGATTGGCATCCACGGCAATACCTTGAACGATGATGCGAAGTTTATGCTCAATGAGTACCGTGTGGGCGGCATCATCTTGTTTGACCGTAATATGGAGTCCAAGGATCAAGTAAAATCGCTGATTACAGATATTAATAAAACTAGTAAAAGTACCGGTTTAACGCCATTGTTCATCGGCATCGACCAAGAAGGTGGTGCCGTAGCGCGCATGGAGGATCAACTCATCAAGGTTCCTCCTGCAGAAGAATTAGGTAAAGAACCTATTGAACAAGCGGTATCCTTGGCAAAACAATCTGGTACAGAACTTAAAGGCTTGGGATTCAATATTAATTTTGCTCCTGTAGCGGACTTGGGCTTAACCTATGGCCGTTCCTTTAGCACAAATCCTGATGATGTTGTACGTTATGCCAGCGCTGTAGGTAAGGCCTATGATGAAGCTGGTTTATGGTATTCCTATAAGCATTTCCCAGGCATTGGTAAAACAGATGTAGACTTACATGCGGATACCAGTGTTGTGCCAGTGTCTAAAGAGACTTTGTTGAATGAAGATACGAAGGTATTTGTAGATCTCATTAAGCAGTCTAAACCGAATACATATGCAATTATGGTGTCCCATGCGATGTATCCTCAAATCGATCCAGACCATCCATCTAGTCTGTCTAAAGCGATTATTACTGACTGGTTGCGCAAGGATATGGGCTATAACGGAGTTGTCGTAACAGACGATATGGACATGGGCGCTCTTGCAAAACACTACACCTTCGGCGATATGGCGGTTCAATCCATCCTGGCTGGTAGCGATATCTTGCTCGTGTGCCATGAGTATGAACACATGCAAGAGGCGTATAATGGCCTTATGAAAGCTGTAAAGATGGTCGTATCTCTAAAGAACGACTCGATGAATCTGTGAAACGAATCTTGCTTATGAAGATGAGTAAAATTTCTTAGAATTTCTTATTTTAAGGAAGGAATTTTAAGAGTATATCACGAATATAGACAGTGGAAATACTATTCATGGAAGGCGAATCTGAGTTGACACTCAAGGGAGAACTTTGTTATAGTTAATACACAGAGAAACTGTGCGAAACTTACGGGTAACGCGCAACACTCGTCGACTCAAGGGTCGGCGAGCTTTTTTTTGTTTGTAGGAGGGAGTTATGTCTAAGCCTTTTAAGTCTTTAGATTCCCTATTACGCTTGATGAGAAAACGGAATATTACGATTGAAAAGGGAACTGAGGGCAGTCGAGTAAAGAGAATTTTAGCTAGAGATAATTATTACTAAATAATTAATGGTTACAAAGATATTTTTTTGGATATTAACGCTACAGTTAATAGTGGAGATGACTATTATATAACGGGAACAACATTTTTTCAGATTTATGGACTATATTGTTTTGACCGTAACCTTCGAATTATTCTATTGAAGGCTCTTTTACAAGCAGAGCAAAATATTTGTACGAAAGTATCTTATCGTTTTTCCGAAGTACATACATCTGAATTCAGCCATTTAAATGTAAATAATTTTTCTAAGACTAATTTACCTAAAGCTACAGAGTTAGTATCAAAATTATCAAATGCTACACAACGTAATGCAAGACATACTATGTTTTCCCATTATTTAACGACACATCAAGATTTACCTTTATGGGTTTTAGTAACAAAGCTTACATTTGGTGAGATTACGAATTTTTATAAATTAATTACTCCTAACATACAGGAGAAAATCTTGGAAGATATACATAAGGAATATACGACTGAGTACCGGATTTCTATAACGAATCCCACTTCAACCTTAATACCTATTTTTAGCGAAATATTAGATGTTTTGGTAGGGTATAGAAATGTATGTGCACATGGAGATCGACTTTATAATCATAGGATTACAGGTTCAAAAAGGACGATAAAAAAACTAACATACTATTTTGTGTCTAATCCAAAGGGGAGTGAATCTTCTGTATATGGATTATTGATTTCTTTGAGATTATTATTGCCACGAGTGGCATATAAAAGCATTATTGATGAGATTATAAGTGAGTTATTACTTTTAAAAGAACAGTTACCAATTATACAGTTTAATCAAGTTCTTGCTAAAATGGAGTTAACGCTTCAGTGGAAACAAACCTTAGAAACACTAAAATAATAAAATATATAGTGTATACATAACACAGCTTCAAGGATTTTAATAAACCGATAGAGAATTACTTAGTATAGTTATTCTCTATCGGTTTATTTTTTTGTTAGGAGTGAATGTATATGGCTCGGAGAATTATGTTGAACGGCACGTCCTATTTTGGACAAGGGGCGATTCAAGAGATTGTGAACGAAATTAAGAATCGCCATTTTAAAAAGGTCCTCGTTACCTCTACACCTGATCTATTTGAGTTTAAGGTGGCTACAAAGGTAACAGATCTTCTTGATGCGGCAGGCATTGCTTACGATGTATATGACAATATTAAGCCGAATCCAACGATTGAAAACGTAACATCTGGTGTGGCTGCTTGTAAGACGGCAGGCGCTGAAGCTATCGTTGCTGTAGGCGGTGGCAGTGCTATCGATACAAGTAAGGCTATTGCTACAATTATGACGAACCCTGAGTTTGGTGATGTACGCAGCCTTGAAGGGGTGGCACCTACGAAACATCCATGCTTGCCGATTATTGCTGTGTCTACCACATCTGGTACGGCGGCTGAGGTTACTATTAACTATGTTATTACAGATGTTGAAAAGAACCGTAAATTCGTTTGTGTTGACCCTCATGACATACCAATCGTAGCCATCGTGGACCCTGATATGTCCGCATCGATGCCAACTGGTCTTTGTGCGTCCACCGGTATGGATGCCCTCGTGCATGCCGTGGAAGGTTACATTACAAAAGGTGCGTGGGAACTCACTGATATGCTTCATTTGAAAGCTATTGAAATCATCGGGCGTTCCTTGCGTAGCGCCGTGGCTGGTGATTTCGGAGGCCGTGAAGCTATGTCCCTTGGTCAATATATTGCAGGTATGGGCTTCTCCAACGTAGGTCTTGGCGTCGTTCACTCCATGGCGCATCCATTGAGTGCTGTGTACGACATCCCTCATGGCAAGGCGTGTGCAATGCTTTTAACAGCAGTATTGAAATTCAATGCCCCTGCAACAGGCGAAAAATATCGTGAAATCGCTCGCGTTATGGGCGTTCCTGATGTAGACGGAATGGATCAAGAAACATATCGTCAAGCAGCAATTGATGTAATCCAAAAATTAGCTGATGATGTAGGCATTCCTAAATCCCTTAGCGAAGCAGGCGTAAAACGAGAAGACATTCCATTCCTCGCTGAATCTGCTTTCAACGATGCATGTACACCTGGTAATCCACGAGATGCATCTATGGAAGAAATCATCGGCATTTACGAATCCATATTCTAAGGAATTTTAGGACTTGTCTAAATAACCTAATAGTCTAAATGATGCTGAGCTCTGGCCCTAAGAACTTTACATCTTTAGTGTCTTTACATATTTCAGATGCCTCCGAATATGTAAAGAAAATGCATTTATACACTTGCTTAACAAAACTAGCCATCTCGTGTTAGAGGTGGCTAGCTTTGCGTTTGTAGTGTTGTCTTGTAATTATATAACTGATGTTGTATGTAATCATTTCTTGAAAATGATGGTTTACATAAGTATACTAAGGATATGAATACATAGTTTATGCACGAGTGTTTAAATTTTGGCTAATGCTAAGGAGGAATGGTATGAGGCTATGGAAAATTAATAAGCGCAGTTCTACCTTAGCAGATATGTCCATGAATCGTATGTTGTTAACGGAGCTCATTGCGAAGGGCGCTCTTGTGGGCATGATTGCAGGCTTTTGTGGTGCTACGTACCGTTATTTAATCCTTGAGTCAGAGCATATTCGTTGGCAGTTGATGGACGGCATTACCATGGAATGGGCCATAGGCTGGCTTATAGTAATGGTCATCTTTGCCTTTATCGTCGACAGATTGCTTGCATGGGCTCCATTATCTGGTGGTTCTGGTATTCCTCAAATCGAAGGAGAAATGCTGGGTCTTTTTGATATGAAACCGTATCGGACGCTGGCTTCTAAGATGATTGGTGGCGTATTGACTGGTTTTGCAGGCTTTTCTGTAGGCCGTGAAGGACCAGCCGTACAAATCGGTGGCTCTGCTGGTAAAATTGTATCCTATTGGATGAATTCAGGGCTGCGTGAGCAGCGCATTTTGACCTCTGCTGGTGCAGGGGCGGGCTTAACGGCTGCCTTTAGTGCACCTGTATCGGGGCGATGTTCGTCTTTGAAGAGGTCCATAAAAGCTTTTATCCCTATCTCGTTATTCCCACCTTTGTGGCCACATTGATTTCTAACTATATTACGGTTAGTATATTTGGCCTCGAACCAGCTCTTGGGTTTTCCGTAACCTCAGGTGTGCCTCTTGAGTACTTCCCTGTACTGCTTATGGTGGGCGTTATCATGGGGCTCTGTGGGGTGCTCTTCTGCCGCATGATCTTCGCATTTAAGAAATTCTTTGAGTGGCTGAAATGCTCTCGATTCTTGAAATTAGCTCTTACCTTTGTGACTGTGGCCGTTATCGGCTATGATTCGCAACTTCTCTTAGGTGGTGGCAATGATCTGGTAGGGCAGCTAGCCTTTCAATCGCATGGCGTATTGCTCTTAGGTGGGAATCGTATTAGGCAAGATTTTACTTACCACCTTTTGCTATGGCAGTGGTGCGCAAGGTGGCATATTCTTGCCAATGCTCGTTATAGGGGCCTCAGCAGGTGCCTTTTGTGAAGCCGTGCTTTCATCTATGGGTATTATCTCACCTGATTTTGTACCGCAATTCGTTATTTGCGCCATGGGTGGTATGCTAGCAGCTGCGATGCGAACCCCAATTTTGGCGATTCAACTCGTTCTTGAAATGACGAATAGTTTTTCTAATATTTACGCTATCGGTATCGTTACATTGGTGGCCTATCTTGTGGCAGATCTTTTAAAAGAGCCGCCAATTTACGATTCCTTATTGCAAGCCATGAGTGGGCAAAGCAATCTAGAAGCTGTACAAACATTCTTCCAAACGAAGGTGCCTGTAGTGGCAAACTATACAGATGTACAACTACAAGACTTGGCATTGCCAGAGGGGACACTCATCGTAAGTATTCGTCGCAATGGAACATACATTGTACCCCTTGGAGATGTAAAAGACTTTTTCCAATCGAATTTATAGCAAAGAGATATCTTCAATCTAAGTAAAGGGAGGCCTTATTATGCTGGATAACATTATAGTATTTTATATATTCTTTACCATAGTTGGCTTTTTAGCGGCTATGCTAGGCACCATCATCGGTGCCGGAGGGGGCCTTGTATTCGTTCCTCTCTTCATGTACTGGTTCCCGGGTGGTCCCCATCTATGATTGTAGGGACATCACTCTTTTCTGTTATGTGTAATGCTATTTCTGGCTCTATTGCATATATTAAACAGAAAAAGGTTCTTATCAGTGCCGCTATTGTATTTAGTTTAGCGACTTTACCAGGTGCTATCTTAGGGGCTCAAATGTCTGGTTGGTTTTCTGGACAAGGCTTTATGTTTGCCTTTGGGTGCTTTATGCTATGCGCTTCTGGTTTGATTGGATTTAAGAACTTCAAAAAAGGGGAGCGGAAGGAAGAAAGCCTTACCCTTGATCAGTTAACGTATAGCAAGCCTATTGGTATTAGCATTAGCTTTTTTGTAGGTTTTATCTCCAGTATCTTTGGTATTGGTGGTGGCCTTATCCATGTGCCGGCCTTAATTTATCTGATGGGATTCCCAACCCATATGGCTACAGCTACAAGCCAATCCATCCTTGCTGTATCTACAATGATAGGTGTTATAACGCATTTATTGGAAAATCATATCGTATTTAGTATTGCAATTCCTACTAGTATTGGCGCTATCTTTGGGGCCCAAGTAGGGGCGCGAATTGCTAAACGGTTGAAAGCAAAATCTATCCTTGCCCTTATGAGCGTTGCAGTCTTTGCACTAGCTGTACGTCTTATTCTTAAGTCTGGTATTTTGGGATAATATGGCTTCTCTGATCATCAATAGAAATTCGAATACTATACTTCTTATGTTCTAGTTAGTATGAACCGATAGATTTGATATGTTTACTATAAGCTCTCTAGTGGTTGCTCGAAAGAGTTATATCGCTAGAGGGCTTTTTATGTGAAAGTGAACGATTATTAGTAGGGGAATCTAAAAGTTATGATTAAAAGTCATACTTAAATATAAATGAGAATGATAAAATTGAAATAAATAGAAATATACAGTTTTATGTATAATTTATGTAAACTATTTCCTATAGAATTATATACACGATAAATCAAGTTTTATGGGCAATTTGGCGTTCATTTATTATAGAGTTCTTTAATTACTAAGTAAACAAAATAGTTTTATTTTAATATGTGAAAAAATGAGTACATGATAATGCTACTGAGATGCACTTTCAAGTAAAGAAATAAAAAAGCCATGCATATCGAGAATTATTAGGAGACATATAATTTATGCATAATTATAGTAGTGAGAATGAGAACGGCGTATACTAAATATAAGACACTATAAGAAATATTCCTTAAGAAAGGATAGGAGGAAATATAAGTGAGTACGCTTAATAGAGATTATGAACGTTTTGCCAAGGAGGCAAAAGAGATTTGCAAAGATCGTGTGTATACCGATCATTTGCGTCGTTATGCATATGGTGTTGACGCGTCCTGTTATAGCTATTTACCAAAGGTTGTTGTAAAGGCTGAGGATGAACGTGAAGTAAGACGCCTTATTCGTTTGTGCCAACAATGTGGTACACCATTTACATTCCGTGCAGCTGGTTCTTCTTTGTCTGGTCAATGTTCCAGTGAAGACGTGCTTATCGTATGTAATGATGGCTTCAAAAAAATGGAAGTTATCGACGATGGCAAGGCTTTAAAATGTGAATGTGGTTATCGGTTCCGATGCGAACGATTTATTGAAACCATATAACCGCAAAATCGGCCCAGATCCTGCTACACTTGCAACAGCATTAGTAGGCGGTATTTTGAACAATAACTCCTCTGGTATGTGCTGTGGTACGGCTCAAAACTCCTATAAAACAATCCGTTCCATCCGCGTTGTATTACTAGATGGTACTGTTCGATACATCCGACAAAAATCTATTGAACAATTCCTTCGTGAAAAACCTCAAATGGTTGAAGATATCTTGCAATTGCGCAAAGAAATCTTGGCTGATGAAGAATTGACTCATTTGATTCATCATAAATACAAAATTAAAATACTACAGGCTATGGCTTGACCCCTTTGTTGATTTCGAAGATATTATCGACATCATCAATCACTTGTTCATCGGTTCTGAAGGTACATTGGGCTTCGTATCTGAAATCGTGTACAACACTTTGAAGACGTACCTCATAAAGGTTGTCTCTGTTCTTTCCAGCACATTGAACGATGCATCTCTTGGTTCGGCGTAGCCGCTAATATGGGCCGTGAAAAGGTTGTTCTGCTGAAATGATGGACTATCAAATCCTTGAAAGCAGTTCAAACTCTATGAAGGCCTGCTCGTTCGAAATCAGAAAACTGGAAAGCTATTCCTGAAGCTATTCCTGTAGATGAAAACTTAGCTTTCATTAAAGAACAATTGAAAGATATCCCAACAGCTATCCCAAGCCTTTATTCTCAAGATCCTAAAGAATACGATTCCTGGTGGGCAATCCGTAAAGGTATCTTGCCTATCGTTGGTGGTCAACGTAGAAAAGGTACTACTGTTATTACCGAAGACGTTTGCTTCCAAATTGAAGACTTCACTAAAGGCATTGAAATGCTTTACTGAATTATTCCACAGTTGATGGTGGCGTAATGGTGGGTCATCGGTCTTTGTCTGGTAACGTTCACTTTAACATTACACCTGACTTCAGCATCCCTAAAGATACTAAAAAACTTCGGCGATTTGGTAAAAGAAATGTCCGAACGCGTATCTGGTTTCGGTGGTTCTTTGAAAGCCGAACATGGTACAGGCCGCATGGTAGCACCATTCGTTGAAATGGAATGGGGCCGTAAAGCATACGAAATCAACCGTCGTATCAAAGCTATCTTTGACCCTGGACGCTTCTTGAACCCAGATTTTATGATTCACTGATGATCCAGATGATGAAGTACAAGAAAAGTTATAAATCAATGCGTTATCGACGATGCTTTCACAATCTGTATGGAATTTTCTGTGAAAAACATTGTCCAAGTAATTTAACATTGACTCCTCGTCAACGTATCGCATTGTTGCGCGAAACTAAACGCCTTGAAAACGAAGGCAATTTCACTTCATTGGAAAATCTTGAACTTAGAAACTTGGCTGCATATCCATAAACTTTGCCCACTCAGCATCGATACTGCTCAAATCGCTTTGTCCATGCGTCGCATCGAACCCACCTGCACCAGAATTGGCTAAGAAAATCTATGAATCTCCACAACACTTCAAATGTGTCGTGCTGGCGTAAGTCTTGAAGGCATTGCTGGTTCCATCATTACAAAGCGCAATTTCTAAGATTACTGAATTTATGGCGTAACAGGTGTTACACCATATGTTCCTAAACAACTCCTAAAGCTTCGAACAAATTGAAAACCGCAAAACCAACTAACTTTGAAAAGGTTGTATACTTCAGTACATGTGCAAACGAAACCTAACCAAGGTTAAATGATCGCAGCTTGCAACAGTTGTTCCGCAACATCATATATATTATCCATTAAACATATCGAAAACCTCTGCTGTGGCTTTGGAAACTACGATGACGTTCATGAGCGCGCTGTTAAATTACACGATGCATTGATGCAAGCATCTCAAAACGGTAAATATCCAATCGTGATCGATCATAGCGCATGCTTCAACCACGCTTTCAAACATATGCCAGACTTAGAAATCAACGATATTTCTGAAATTCTTGTGCGTAGTACCTCATCTCGACATTGAAAAATGCGATGAACGCGTTATTGTTCATAAACAATGTAAGATTAAATCCCAAACAATCAATGAAGACTTGGCTCCTCTGCACAGACCATGTATTCAATATCAAATCCTTCGCATGCGATGGCTTTGCTGGTCAAAAAGGTTTCTTCACACCAGAACTTAACAAATCTGCCACAAAAGACCTTGCTGGTGAAATTGCTGAATACGGCGCAACACTAGGCGTAAGCTCCAGTTCCACATGTGAAATTGGCCTTGGTGAAAGCGGTGGCATCCCATTCGTAGGCGTTGCATTCCTATTAGACCGTTGCTCTAAAGCAAAAAAATAAGATTTATAACATTACCTACCATATAACAAAAAAGGACGAGTTGCGGCTCGTCCTTTTTTGTATATAGTTTTGGTATAATTGTAATGGTAATTAAAAAACTATGTGCTAGTATTTAATGAATTATATGATAGTGCTATATAATGTAATGATAGTAAATAGTCGATTATGTAATTGTATTAAATGGCTAATATAGAGGTATTGTATGAAATATATTCTATTATGTATGTGTTTGCTTAGCTTATTAGGGTGTGGCACAGATACTAAGACTCAGCAAGACACTAAACCTACAACAACAGCTAATGAACAAGTTAAAACAGAGCAAGATGCTCGTGTTATGGCCGCTAGCAAGCTCTCTCCTCTGGTGATTATGCGAAAGCCATCGAGGAGGCAACAGCTTCTATTAAGGATAATCCAAATAATGCAGACGCTTATTCAGTTCGTGGCTTTGCTACGGCTTTAAGTGGAGATACTACTAAAGGTTTAGCAGATACTAAAAAGGCCTATGACTTAGCTCCTAATAATGTAGCGAACTATTACAACATGGCCATGGTGTATAAGTTACAAGGCCAATTAAATGAGTCTAAACAATGGTTTGAAAAGGTATTAGAAAAGGACCCTAGCAACACTTGGTCTGTATATGGTATTGCTACCATTTATGCAGACCAAGGGGATGATACTAAAGGCCCTTGATTGGCTTGAAAAAGCAATTAAAATTGATCC
>SCPO01000338.1_pt1 | contig 30993 bp, 41 predicted proteins | sample 6106821 | NCBI WGS metagenome assembly SCPO01 (sample SAMN10720448, study PRJNA508395) | human gut metagenome | isolation source: Participant 2 stool, 0 month | host: Homo sapiens | collected 2017 | reverse complement strand
GTGTGTAAATAAGCTACGAGTGTGATTACAGCATAAAGCATAATTACAAACTGAAACAAATCTGAATATGTAACCATTGGCACCGGCCTCCTTCCGTATAACGTCCGGCGGCTGACATATCGCCCCTTCGGCTCCCTGGGTAAAATGTATTATATGCATTATAACAACTGTAACCATAGATAACCATTGTCAATCTTTCCATCTATGAATTACAGATACTTGACTTTTATTTTTCCTCCTTATAATTAAGTGATAACTTTATTAAGTAAATACTTTATTATAGAGGAGACGCACATGACTGATCTTGAATTGCTTCATATCATCACCATGCCTACACGCTACCAGATTCTCATGCTTTTACTGAATCATCATTACTGTGGCAAGGCGCTTTCCTCCAAACTGGGCATCAGTGAATCGGCGGTATCCCAGCACCTGCAAGTATTAAAAGATGCGGACTGGTCACCGGCCTGCGAATTGATTACCAGATGCATTACCAGGTGAACAAAGACCTGATGCTTCGGGCTGCCAATGCCCTTTGCCAGGCGCTGTCAGAAACCGAAAAAACACACTGGGACCAGGAAAACTGTGACTGTGAATTTGCTGCGTCCTGCAGCCGGAGAGGAGCTTCCAGAAAATCATGAACAAAAATAAAGACTATCTGATCACAGAGAAGCCCTCCCGGGCACTGTTTGCCTTTGCGCTTCCTATGATCATCGGAAATCTGTTTCAGCAGGCATACACCATTGTAGACTCTGCTATTGTGGGACATTATGTAGGAGAAACTGCACTGGCCGCGGTCGGCGCGTCCTATGCGCTGACCAGCATTTTTATCTGTGTCGCCATCGGCGGCGGCATCGGCGCGTCGGTCATCATCAGCCAACACTTCGGCGGACATGCCTACAGCCGCATGAAAAACAGCATCCGCACCGCTATGCTTTCCTTCCTGCTCATCAGCCTGCTTCTTGGCGGCATTGGCCTGTGCTTCAGCAGACAGATCATGGAAACCTTAAACACTCCGGCTGATGCCATGGACATCGCTGTAATCTACTTAAACATTTACTTTTACGGCCTGCCCTTTTTGTTTATGTACAACATCCTCTCCTCCATGTTCAATGCTCTCGGTGAATCGCGGATTCCGTTGTATCTGCTGATTTTCTCCTCAGTGCTGAACATCTTCCTGGATCTATATGGTGGCCTGCATCTAGGCGTTGCCGGTGCTGCTTACGCAACCTTTATTGCCCAGGGCATTTCAGCAGTCTGTTCCTTCCTCATCTTCCTGCGCACACTCCGCCGGTTAGATGGGAAAGCAGAAACTTGGTTCAGTAAGGCAGAGTTTTCCTCCATGTCCCGCATCGCACTGCCATCCATTCTCCAGCAGTCCACGGTTTCCATCGGAATGATGCTGGTCCAGTCAGTGGTAAACGGCTTTGGCACACAGATCCTGGCCGGATTTTCTGCCGGCATGCGGATTGAATCCCTCTGCGTAGTTCCCATGTCCGCCATCGGAAATGCCCTTTCCTCCTATGCGGCCCAGAACATTGGCGCAGAGAAACACGAACGGATTCCCCTTGGATACCGTGCTGCCAACATCATGGTCGCCATTACCGCCGTCATCCTGTGTCTGTTCCTGGAACTGCTCCACCGCCCTCTGATCGCATTATTCCTGGACGGTGCTCCCTCTGCCCAGACCGTTGCTACCGGAGAAGGATACCTGCGATTCATCGGCTTCTTTTTCTGCATGATCGGCTTTAAAATGGCGGTCGACGGCATTCTGCGCGGCGCCGGTGCCGTAAAAGTCTTTTACCATCGCCAATCTGGTAAACCTGGGGCTGCGGGTGCTCATTGCCAAGCTCGGAGCTCCTGTCTACGGCATTGCCATGATATGGTACGCCGTGCCGCTGGGATGGCTCGCAAACTTCCTGATCTCCTACGGATATCACCGGACAGGGAAAATGGAAACAGATAAAATAAACCTGCATAGCAAGAACCCGGCGGGCCATCACGGTCCGCCGGGTTCTATTATGCAGGTTTTATATGCTTTTAATCATCCTCTTCCGGTGCCAGCTCGGTAGTCTCTACCTTCGGCGGCATCAGCTTGGAGAATACTACAAATCCAATGAACGCTGCAACCAGACCCGGGATGATCGGCTGGCTGAACTTAATGCCAAACAGCACGCCCTTGGAAACATGCTCCAGGTACACAACCACAATGGTACCTGCAAGTAAGGAAGCAATGGTTCCCGCGGTGGATGCTTTCTTCCAGTAATGTCCCATCACGTACGGGAAGAAGGAACCAGCCGCACGTAAGGTGAAGCAGAACATTAAGATAGAAACAATGCTCTGGGTGTTGAACAGCGCGATGAGCATGGAAGCCACGCCTACCAGGCACATCACGATTTTGGTGACCTTCATGACAGAATCACTGGATGCGTCCGGTTTTAAGACTGCTTTGTAGATATCATTCGCGAAAATGGAACCTGCGCCCAGAAGGTCAGAGTCAGAACTGGACATGGTTGCGGAAATGATGCCTGCAAATAGAAGTCCGCAGATCAGGGCCGGCATGGTGTTGATAGCCAGAACCGGAAGCGCGTAACGGGCACCTACGGACGCGAACTGCTCAGAGCTGAACTTGCCCATGTTGATCAGCGCCAGGGTGATGATGCCCAGGATGGTCGGGATAAACGCGTAAATGAAGTTTACCAGAGCCGCCAGCCATGCGCCGCCCTTTGCTGCCTTCTCGTCTTTTGCCGCATAGAAACGGGATACGGCTTCCTGTCCTACGGAGAAGGTTGCGGTATACATGATGACCAGGGAAATGATGCCAAACAGGTCATAACCTTCAAACAGGTTCATGGTTCCTTCCGGAATGTTTGCGGAAATGCTGCTCCATCCACCTGCGTAATTCATGGCAAACGGAACCGCGATGATCATGCCGATGACGATCAGGAAAACCTGTACAAAGTCAGTCAGGGTAACGCTCCACAGACCGCCCATGATCGAATAAACGGTAACAACCACTGCTACAATGATAACTGCTACCTGGTAATCAATATTTAACATGGTAGACAGAATAACCGCGGAAGCAATGAACTGTCCTGCAGTCAGTCCTACCAGCGGAAGCAGCATAATGATCGCGGTGATCAGTCCGCACTCCTTGCCATAACGTCTGCGGAAATACTCCGGAACGGTCTTAACCGTTGCAGCACGGAACTTCGGCGCGATAAAGCTTAAAATGATGAACGCGATACCCATGGTGGTAATATACCAGGATGCGCTCAGACCAAAGCCTGACATACCATTCTGAACAACACCGAGAGAACTTCCGCCGCCAATCTCCGTTGCTGCCAGAGTTCCCGCCATTAAGAACGGCCCCAGTCTTCTTCCTGCTACCATGAAATCTGTGTTGCTCGTAATCTTTGTGGAAGAATACCAGCCAATCCACAGCATGAACAGCAGATACACGATAACGATTGCGGTAACCATTAAATTTGTACCCATACACATACCCTCCTGTAATATTTGACAACCCTGTCAAAAAGTTGTATAAATTGTTTATGTTTTTAGTTTACCACAGGTTTCATGTGTGCAAAACTTCCAATTATGCAAAACAGGACCAAATCTGCAAACTCCTGCCGAAATATGCGCACCAGGAACCCCCAGCTATGAAAACCACTGTATGCGGAGATGATAATGCTATGCTGAAGATTGCCATATGCGATGATACAACAGAAGAACGGGAGCTGGTGGAGCAGTATGCCCGTCGGTATTTCCAGAAACAGAACCGCCCGGTGGAGCTGGAAACATTTCCATCCATGCAGGATGTTCTGGACACCGGCACCGCCTACGGCCTCTATCTTCTTGACGTGCTCATGCCAGGCAAAAGCGGCATCCAGGGTGCGGCAGACCTTTTAAAACTCTACTCCAATCCGGTCATCGTCTTTATTACCTCCTCCCTGGAGTCCGCGGTAGACAGCTACCGGGTCTGCGCCTCCGGCTTTCTGTTAAAGCCTGTGCGGTGGGAGGATTTTGAGGAAACCATGGACCGGGTCTGCCTCCAGAAGCTTTCCCAGCCGGATGCCTGCCTCTCCGTTGTGGTAAACCGGGTTCCGGTAGATCTTCCCCTGAACCGCATTTCCCATTTTGAAAACCGTCTCCATAAGGTTTACGCCACCCTCACCGATGGCAGCGTCATTCCGCTCAGCCAGAAGCTTTCTGCCATTCTGGAATCGGTTTCGGAACAGGAAATCTTTCTGCGCTGCCACCAGAGCTACATTGTCAACCTGGCTCACGTTCACACTCTGGAGGATTCCTCATTCCAGATGGAAGACGGCACTTCCATTCCCATTTCCCGTGCTTTCTATAAGGAAGCCAAAAATGCCTACTATCATTACCGCCTGCGTTAGGAGCGGCCGGAACCGGTCCGCTCCCAGCCGTGGCGTCAAAGGAGAACGTTACCCATGAACGATGCAGCCTGCCATGTTTTCAGGATCTGATCAATCTTTCCGTGCGTATGATGCCCATCTTCCTCTGCCTGGAACCGAAACAGAAAAACCGGGAGACCATCGCGGCCTGCTCCGTTTATCTCTGGGCTATCATGATCTTTACCCAGTCCCTGTTTCACATTCCGGATCACATCTTCTGGATCTTCCAGGGCTTTTTTTCATGCCTGTTTTTCCTGGTGCTTCTGGTCTTTTTCCACGGTTCTGCTGTAGAAAAGCTGTTTTTCTATCTGTCGGCATGGATGCTGGCGGACCTTTCCTCATTTCTGAATCGCTTTACAGCCTGGTGCTTCCACACATGGCTCCCTCTGTCCGAAGAACAGCTCTGCACACTCATTTCCCTGATCAGTGCCTCGCTCTGCTGCCTGTTTGTGCATTTCTGGCTGAAGAAACGCGCCCGTCAGATTTTTGGCAGTCTCTCTGCCCGCTTCTGTCTGCTCGTAGCTGCTTATCCGGCGCTTTTTCTCTTCATTCAGTTGATCGGTGAACGCGCCCTGTTTCCTTACGGCATCCCATCCGGCCAGAGCCAGAGCCTCCTCTTATTCTTCCTGGTGCTCTGCGTCAGCCTGCTCTTACTCTATGTGCTCACCTTAAACAGCACCGCCCAGATCGTAAAACGCAAGCAGACCGAGGAAGAGCTGACCTTTGCCCGCCAGATGATCAGCAAGCAGCGGGAACACTACAACCAGACTCTGGACTACATTGAACAGGTGCGGATCATCCGGCATGATTTCCGGCATCACATTCACGCCCTGCTCTACATGGACAAGGAACAGCAGGTAAAATACCTAAAGAATCTCCAGAAAGAACTGGAAACTTCCGAGCAGAAAATCTTCTGCGAAAATCAGGCTGTAAACGGACTGATCCAGGAATATGCGGTCCGGGCTGAAAAAGCCGGAATTTCCTTCACCGCCCGTCTGGATCTGTCCGCCCATATTCCAATTGATGACCTGACACTCTGCATCGTCATCGGAAATCTGCTGGAAAATGCTATGGAAGCTTCCAAAAAAATGGAGAAAGATTCATTCATCCGCATTCAGGCCCGCATGGACGGCGATCATCTGCTGATGCTGGTGGAGAATGCCTATAACGGCAGTATTCAGGAGAAAAACGGAAATATTCTTTCCAGTAAAAAAGACGGGGGGCTCGGGATGCTGAGTATCCAGCGCATCCTGAACCGCCCCGGTGATGAATTTGATGTTTACTTTAATGATGATACCTTTACGGCCATGGTGCAGATTGGAACGGATATTCCACAGCGGTAAATCCAGGCCACAGTCTTATGCTTTTTTCTCCGTGATTTTCTCTGTGGATTTATCTGTGGCTTTCTCCGTGGCCTTATCTGCAGCTTTCTTTACCTCGGCTGCGGTCTTCTTTGCGGTATTCTTTGCTTTCTTTACCACATCCTGCACTGCGGCAGCAGCCGTTTCCTTCGCCGCTTTTACGGCTTCCTCCGCAGTTTTTCTTCCATTTTCCGCTGTTTTCGCTGCTGCTTTCTTTGCTTCCGCTACTGCTTTTCACAGTTTCCGTCTTTGCGGAGCTTTTCTCTGCCGCGGTTTTCTTTTCTGCGGCTGATTTTCCCATGCTGGTCTTCTTTGCTGCTGTGTTCTTCTCCGTACCGGTCTTTTTCGCTGCCGCGGTCTTCTCGGCTGCAGGCTTCTTTGCGGCTGATTTCTTCGCCGCCGTTTTCTTCGGTACTGCCGGCTCACATGAGAACACGATCATGGACATTGGCGGTACCGTGATCTGCATGGAGTATTCGCGGCCATCGTATTCTTCCTTCTTTGCGGCTCTCACGCGGGGATTGCCCTTGCCGCTTCCGCCAAACTGTTTTGCGTCACTGTTGAAGATTTCCTTGTATCTGCCCGCAAACGGGAGTCCGATCTGGTATTTCTCATGAAGTACCGGAGCAAAGTTGCAGACAAAGAGCAGAGTCTCTTCCGGCTTATCTGTCTTTCTGGTAAAGACAACGATATTATCTGCCGCAGAAGTACAATTGATCCATTCAAAGCCCTCCCTGCTCAAAATCCTTCTGATACATAGCAGGGTGCGTACGGTAAAGTTCATTTAACGCAGTCACATAATCCTGCATATTTTTATGGAGCGGATATTCCAGAATGTTCCACGGCAATTCTTCATTCTCATTCCACTCGGAAATCTGAGCGAACTCCTGTCCCATAAACAGCAGCTTTTTGCCCGGATGCCCGTACATAAATCCGTAGGCGGTACGCAGGTTTGCTGCCTTCTCCTCGTAGGTCTCTCCCGGCATCTTGCAGAGCATGGAAGACTTTCCATGTACGACTTCATCGTGGGAGAATACCAGCACGAAGTCCTCACTGTAAGCATAAAACATGCTGAAGGTCAGCTCGCCGTAATGCTGATTGCGGAAGTATGGATCACACTGCATGTAGCCGGTAAAATCATGCATCCAGCCCATATTCCATTTATAATCAAAGCCCAGGCCATTTTCCTTTACATCACCGGTAATCTGCGGCCATGCTGTAGACTCCTCCGCGATCAGAGGCCGCCCTGATTTCTTTTTGAAGATGCTGTTTAAATGCTTCAGAAACTCCACGGCCTCCAGATTCTCATGGCCGCCGTAGATATTTGCGACCCACTCCCCGTCCTGCTTTCCATAATCAAGATAGAGCATCGAAGCCACCGCATCCATGCGGATGCCGTCTGCATGGTACTGCTTGGCCCAGAACAGCGCGTTGGCAATCAGGAAATTAGTAACCTGCGGCCGTCCGTAGTTGTAGATCAGCGTACCCCAGTGCGGATGCGCCCCCTGTCTCGGATCCTGATGCTCGTAAACACAGCTTCCGTCGAAGCATGCCAGGCCGTGGGCATCACGCGGGAAATGAGCCGGTACCCAGTCCAGAATCACGCCGATGCCCTGTGCATGCATATAGTTCATGAAGTACATAAAATCATCCGGAGTGCCATACCTGCTTGTCGGCGCATAGTAGCCGGTTACCTGATAGCCCCAGGATTCATCTAACGGATGCTCCATCACCGGCATCAGCTCCACATTGGTGTAACCCATTTTTTTCACATACTCCGCCAGCTTGACCGCGATCTCACGGTAATTGTAAAATTCGGAACCGATGACCGGCTCCCCGTCTTCGTCCAGCTTTTAATTCATGGCGCATCCAGGAGCCCAGATGCAGTTCATAGATGGAAAGCGGCTTGTCCTTGGCCGCCTCCAGCTCCCGGTTCTTCATCCAGACCTCATCATTCCAGGTAAACTGCTCCAGGTCCCAGACGATGGAAGCATTGTCCGGACGCAGCTCTGAGTAGTTTCCGTAGGGATCTGATTTCAGCATCGGCTCCCCACGATGATTCTTGATCTCATATTTGTAAAGTGTCCCGGCCTTCAGCCCCGGCATAAACAGTTCAAAGACCCCCGAATCCCCAAGACGCTTCATCTGATGGCGGCGGCCATCCCACATGTTAAAATCACCGACCACACTGACACGCATGGCACACGGTGCCCATACGGCAAAATAAACACCGCTTACCTCGTCAATGGTCATCGGATGCGCACCCATTTTGCGGTATACATCATAATAGATTCCTGCGTCAAACTTTTTCAGTTCCGCGTCTGTAAACTGAGACGGGAATGCGTATGGATCCTGCAGTTCCTCCGTTGTCCCGTTATCGTAAGTAATCTCCAGAAGATATTTGCTCATCTTCTTCCCATGCAGGAGCACCGCATAATATCCGGCCTCGTCCTGCAGTTCCATGGGATAGCTCTCATTTCCAACCTTCGCTGCCACAGCTACCGCGTGCGGCATGAACACCTGGATCAGCAGTCCCTCTTCCACCTCATGCGCTCCCAGAAGGCGTTCCGGATTTGCCGCCTCGGAATACACGATTTCCTCAATTCCAGCCCAGTCCATTAAATCATATAATACCTGATCCATTGATAGCCCTCCCAAAGATATAGAGTCGGAAATTCGACAAAAATTGCGACATTTCAAAGTTTCCGATCGTTAATTCTGAAATTTATTATAGCCGATTTTTCCCGCGTTTTCCACTGGTTTAATCCAAATTTATCAAGTTTTCGTTAAGAATTCGGTAGGATAACATCAGGTCCACCATCCTTCCGTAGCTTTTCACGCCGTCGGCCTGAGAGTTCATTTTCAGATAAGTGTCATTCATCCGGGTTGCCGCCTCCGACACCCTGCTTTCGTACCGGTTCCAGAAATCCGAATTTTCATCCAGATCCTGTCTTGCCTCCCCGCAAAGCTGGTTCGTCAGTTCTATGTAACGCCTCATGTCCACCCGCGCCAGCGCGTTTCCCGCATAAACCCAGCCGGTCAGGTAACCGCTGTAGCGAAACGCATCGTTTTCTGATGAAATGCAGGCCAGATAGCCGATAAAATTCGCCTCATCCTCCCGCATAAAGCCCTTCAGATGGGATAACTCATGGCAAAGGGTATGGGGCACGTTGTAATCCGGCATGTCCCCGTTATAGTTCGCTTCCACCGTAAACGGAGTAAACACCGCACAGCTGCTGCACGGAAAGGATCTGGGATACCAAAACCTCCTTTGGTTTTGGATAAAATCCGGCCAGACAGGAGAATTGTTCTCCCGTTGCCTGCATGGCTGTTACCGCTTCCACCCGCCAGGCACTGCGATGCTCCCGGTAAGACTGCCGACCGGTTTTTGCGGATTCATTGACCAACTCCACCAGATCACTGCACAGAGCCTCCAGCTCTTCTACCGTGTAAGTGCCGTCTTCCAGACCGGCGTAAGAAGAAAAGGAGGAGGCATAGTAGTTGATGCCGCAGTTGACGGTGTATAAAACAGCAGCGCACTGACGATCAAAGCCACCGCCTGCCAGTGACTGTCAGGATTTTAGCATGTTCCGCACGGATTGCCGCCACAGACAGTCGCACCACATCCAGAAACAGCAGGCACAGCAGACCATACAGCCCCATCTCCACTACAGAAAATGGCAGCAGCCCGGTTAATCGGCCCACACTTTTCACGATCCACGAGTAAATATGGTGGGCATACCAGGTGCCAAAGCCCGGAAGTGTCCGGGCAGAAAGCTGAAATACTGCTGTCAGAACCAGCAGGGAAAATTCCTGCTGCCACAAGATATTGACTGCCATATCGCTTATTCTTTTTCATGAATCTCTCCTGAAATGTGTACCTCAAATATTGTCCAATACAAAATCATTAAAAAATGGCAGAGAAAACGTGAGGTAGCCGCGCACTGAGCCATCCGCAATTCCTTTCCGAGATTAGTCTTTTCCGGTACGGATTTAATTCATTTTGCTCTATATGAAGCAATTCTTTGATCTCACGAATACTTCCACCCGGACATTGCGCAATGGCACCTGCAAGCTCACGGTCCTTTGCTGATAATTCTGACCATATTTGTTTCATAAGACTGTTCTTCCAGATATTGCCTTGACTGACTGATCACCTTTGTGAAATTCGTTGGATCCTTCCACAGAAAATAACCAACAACCTGAAATGCAAAAGGATAACCCTTCGTGAGCTTTGCCATCTCTCTGGCATCATCGGCTGTAAGCTTTATGTTCTGCCGGTAATTATCTGCCATGGCTCCTATGTTCAGCGGAGAAAGAATAATTTTGGGCGCACGGTACAAAAATGTCAGATTCTTCTCGTTTTGAAGATCTGAAATATTCTGATACAGACCCGTCATCAGCAAAAATACCGGAGCATTTTTCCGCAGCATCTGCTGAATCGCAAATGTAAATGATTTGATCTGAGGAGAAGCGGTCACCTCATCAATCGTAAATAAGATCTTTTCTTTTGTGATGCTGCGCAAGATTCTCAATCATCCGTTCCAAAGCAACCTGAATATCCGCAATCGGAGCCGTATCGGATACTTCCAGTCCAAATCAAATAAAGAAAAATTGAGTTTTGCCTTCTGAAATATCTGTGCCAGGCCCTGAATGCTGCTAAGATATGCTGCAGCCTCCTGCATCAGGTCCGCCTTGTATGGATTTAAATCAACAACGATCCAGTCTTCATCTCTTCCTATCTCCTGGGAAATATCTGTCATAAACACCGTTTTTCCACATCCACGGACTCCGGAAATCATATACACCTGCTGAGGAGGGTTTGGTGACAGAAAATCCTCTAAAATCTGCCGTTCTTCCGCGATTCGCTTAATATATTCGATTGGTTCCTTTCCGAATGTTAATGTATATGGATTCTGCATGGTTTTCCTCCATTTTTCTTTTTAATTTACTATTTTCTTTTACCATTATAGCATGTTTTTACTATTATTTACTATTTATTTTTACTATTTTCTATTACGATGCAAAAAAACAGAATCAGGAATCTTTATACCGTCTTAATACCGGGCAAAATACCTTTGTGCCCTCTTTAACTCTTTTTTTCTATAATAGAACTAACAAAAACAGCGGTATCACTACCCGACAGAAGATTGGAGCTGTATCCATGAAACCATTTTCCATAAAACCATTAAATTCTTTTCAGATCATTGTCCTGGGATTTGCCGGGGTCATTCTGGCCGGTGCACTTCTTTTAATGCTGCCGGTTTCCTCCGCCACCCACTGCGTTACTCCGTTTTTAAGTGCATTATTCACCTCCACCACCTCTGTCTGCGTGACGGGTCTGATCGTGGTGGATACCGGTACCTACTGGTCCGTTTTCGGTCAGGCTGTGATCCTGGTGCTGATCCAGATCGGCGGCATGGGAGTCGTAACTGTCGCTGCGGCAGTCACCATTGTTTCCGGACGCAAGATCGGTCTGATGCAGCGCAGTACCATGCAGGAAGCCGTGGCCGCACCAAAGATGAGCGGCATTGTGCGCCTGACCGGCTTTATCATCCGGGCTACGCTCCTGATCGAGCTGTCCGGCGCCGCTCTGCTGGCCCCTGTATTTTGCAGAGACTTTGGCCCCGTCCGCGGACTCTGGATGGCCGTGTTTCATTCCATTTCCGCATTCTGCAACGCAGGGATCGACCTGATGGGGATCCGTATTCCCTTTTCTTCCCTCACACTTTATGCCGCAAACCCACTGGTCAATCTGGTCATCATGGCACTTATCATCATCGGCGGAATCGGCTTTCTGACCTGGGAAGATATCCGCAGTAACCATCTGCATTTCAGCCGTTACCGGATGCAGAGCAAGGTCATCTTAACCACCACGGCCATCCTGATCCTGTTGCCGGCCCCTATTTCTATTTCGGAGAATCCGACAGGAGGCTTTGGAACCAGGATCCTGTTATCTTTGTTTCAGTCAGTAACTCCACGAACTGCCGGTTTTAACACAGCAGACTTCAGTAAACTCACTGAATCCGGCCAGATACTGACCATTATTCTGATGCTCATCGGCGGAAGCCCCGGTTCTACAGCAGGAGGCATGAAAACCACTACCGACCCTCGCAGTTCTTACCTGCCACTGCCGTATCTGTCTTTCGGCGGAACGAAAACCCGGAGCTGTTTAAGCGCCGGATTGCCCCGGAAACTGTAGCAATGCTGCCTCCATCCTGATGATGTATCTCAGTCTCTGTCTGACCGGCGCATTTCTCATCAGCCGTCTGGAGGAGCTTCCCATGATGGCATGTATGTTTGAAACAGCCTCAGCGGTAGGCACGGTCGGACTGAGCTTCGGCATTACACCCGGACTCGGAAGTATCTCCCGGATCATCCTGATCATTCTGATGTATCTGGGAAGAGTCGGAGGACTGACTTTAATCTACGCCGCATTGTCCGGACACCGGATCCGGTTTGGCAAATATCCGCTGGAAAAAATCACTGATAGGATAACACGTAAAGGAGCAAGATTATGAAATCAATTTTACTGATTGGCCTCGGCCGTTTTGGAAAACATATTGCCATGGAGCTGCATTCCCTGGGGCACCAGGTGATGGCAGTCGATCATAATGAGGTGCGTGTCAACGAAGCTCTTCCTTTCCTGACCAGCGCTCAGATTGGTGACAGCACCTCGGAGGATTTTCTTTCTTCCCTGGGCGTACGCAATTTCGATGTCTGCATTGTTGCCATCGGAACTGACTTTCAAAGCTCTCTGGAAACTACATCGCTCTTAAAGGAGCTAGGTGCCAGACTGGTTGTCTCCCGGGCTGCCAGAGATGTCCATGCCAAGTTTCTGCTGCGCAACGGTGCGGATGAAGTCGTCTACCCGGAAAAACAGCTGGCCAAGTGGACCGCCATTCGCTGCAGCTCTGACCACATCCGGGATTTTGTTGATCTCGACGGAGATCATGATCTGTTTGAAGTCGATCTGCCTGACCAGTGGATTGGCATGAGTGTCGCGCAGATCGACATCCGGAAGCAGTATGGCATCAACATCATCGGAGTGCGCCATAATGGCAAAATTGAGTATTCGGTTACGCCGCAGACCAGTTTTTGCGCAGGAGACACCATCCTGGTCCTTGGCCGCTACCGCGATCTGCAGAAATGTTTCCGGATCTGATTTTGGAGGTGATCTTATGAGAAATCTGATTCTGATCCTTCTTCTCGTCCTGTTTTTTGCCTTCATCTATCTGCTTATGAGCCGGATTGACCGGATTCTGGACCGGCTGCGCAAAGGGAATCTGCGCATGGAACAGCAGCGGCCGGATCCTGACCGGAAAATACCGGACGAAAATGATTCTTTCGATTGATTTGCGAAAGAATCCGTTTTATGATGGAAATCAGAAAACCATGCCCGAATATGGAAGGATCCAGCATTATGATACAGGATAACAATTTATCTGAAACTTATCATTCCGAAAGGCAGACCAAGGGAGCATATCCTTGTCTGTCTTTCTTCTGCGCCATCAAACCTGAGGATCGTGCAGACGGGTGCCCGTATGTCTGAGGCTTTTCATGGCACACTGACTGCGCTCTATGTCCAGACGCCGGATCATTCTGCCATGTCCGAAGAAGATCAGAGCCGTCTGAAAGAACACATGCGTCTGGCCGAGCAGCTTGAGCCTCCATCGAAACCGTATACGGTGACGATGTTTCCTACCAGATCGCGGAATTTTCGCGCCTCAACAATATTACAAAAATTGTCCTTGGCCGCAGCAATATCCGGCGGCGGCATCTATGGAGCAAGCCGTCCCTGACAGAAAAGCTGACTGAGATCGCGCCAAATCTGGATATCTACATCATTCCGGATGCCGCCTCCGTTCATAGCAGCTACCACCTCAACAAGCATCTCCGGTCCACAGGCTGGCATATTCAGGCCACAGATCTGCTGCGTACCATTTTCATTCTGATCTCCGTGACACTGACCGGTCTCTTCTTCTACCAGGCCGGACTGTCTGAGGCAAACATCATCACGCTTTATATCCTCGGAGTCCTGCTGGCCTCCATCACCACGACCGGATGGAGCTGCAGTCTGCTGGCTTCTGCCTGCAGCGTTATTGTTTTTAACTATTTTTTTACCACTCCGCGCTTCACCTTTCATGTGTACGGAAAGGATTATCCGGTCACCTTTATTGTGATGTTTGTTGTGGCCCTGTTAAGCAGTGCCCTGACCACCCGTCTGAAGGATCACGCCCGCCAGTCCGCCAAGCTGGCCTATCGCACCAAGGTCCTGTTTGACACCAACCAGCTTCTGCAAAAAGCAGAAACCGATGAGGCAATCTTAAATACCCTGATTTCCCAGATCCAAAAATTACTCGGAAACACATTATCATTTACCCGGTTCAGCATGGGACATTAGGTACCCCCATCCTCTCCCCGGATTCTGCTTCTGCGGAAAAATCCGAATTTCTGACCAGCCCCCGGGAACAGGAGGTTGCCCTGTGGGTCCTGACCCACAATAAACGGGCCGGTGCCTATACCGACGCCTGTTCCGATGCCCGCTGCCATTATCTGGCCATCCGGGTACGAGATGCGGTCTATGGAGTTGCCGGCATGGAAGCCGGAGAGCATCCCATGGATTCCTTTGAATACAGCGTTCTGGTTTCCATGCTGGGAGAGGGCGCCCTGGCCATGGAAAACCGCCAGAATATCCGGGAAAAGAGCAGGCAGCGCTTCTGATGGAAAAGGAACGGCTCCGGGCCAATCTGCTGCGTACCATCTCCCACGACCTGCGCACTCCCGCTGACTGCCATATCCGGCAATGCCAGCAACCTGCTCTCCAACCACGCCGCCATCGACGAAGCCACCCGGCTGCAGATCTACGCGGACATCTACGACGACTCCATGTGGCTGATCAATCTGGTGGAAAATCTGCTGGCTGTCACCCGCATTGAAGACGGACGCATGAACCTGCGCATGGAAACCGAACTGGTCAGCGAGGTCATTTCCGAAGCGTTCCGTCATGTCAGCCGTCAAAGCGTTGAACATAGCATTACAGCAGAAAGCACGGATGATTTTCTGCTTGCCCGCATGGATGCCCGGCTCATTGTGCAGGTCATCATCAACCTTGTGGACAATGCCATCAAATACACACAAAAAGGGCAGCCGGATCCAGATTCTGACGGATAAGCTGGAATCCAACGTGCGGATCCGTGTCACGGATGACGGTCCGGGCATTCCGGATGAGGCAAAGCCGTTTGTCTTTGATATGTGCTATACCGGCGCAAACCGCATTGCGGACAGCCGCCGAAGCCTTGGTCTCGGGCTCTGCTTATGCCGCTCCATCATCCGGGCCCATGGCGGAGAAATTTCCGTATCTGATAACACGCCATCCGGCTGTATCTTTACCTTTACATTACCCTGCGAGGAGGTAGCAATCCATGAATAAACCGCTGATTCTGGTTGTGGAAGACGATGCGCCCGTCCGCAACCTGATCACCACCACCTTAAAGCTGCACGATTACCGCTTTCTGACCGCTGCAAACGGAGATACCGCGCTGATCGAGGCATCTTCCCACAATCCGGATATCATTCTGCTGGATCTTGGACTTCCGGATATTGACGGCATCAACATCATCCGGCAGATCCGCACCTGGAGCATGAACCCCCATTATCGTCATCAGCGCCCGCAGCGAAGATACCGACAAGATTGAGGCTCTGGACAATGGCGCCGATGATTACCTGACCAAGCCCTTTTCCGTTGATGAGCTTCTGGCTCGCCTGCGCGTGACCCAGCGCCGCTTAAGCTTCATGCAGGAAACCATGTCCGCCCAGGATTCCGTGTTTGTCAACGGCCCTCTGAAGATTGATTTTCTGCCGGATGCGCCTGCTTAAACGAGGAGCCGCTGGCCCTGACCCCTACCGAGTACAAGCTTCTGTGCCTGATGGCCCGCAACGTGGGAAAGGTTCTGACCCACACCTATATCACCGAGCATGTATTGGGGGAGCAGTTTTAAAAGCGATGTAGCCTCTCTCCGGGTCTTTATGGCAACGCTCCGCAAAAAACTGGAATCCGCACCGGCGCGCCCCAGCAGATCCAGACCCATATCGGAGTCGGATACCGGATGCTACGGCTGTAATATTCCATAATTTTATATTTCATTTTGTTTCAATTTGGGATATACTTTTGATAACACGTGACCTGGAAAATATTGAACAGTCACGGTATTACAGACTAAGGAGGCTGAAATTATGGTTCGCAAAGAAAACACAGTTGCGGTGGAACACTTAGGCGGCGGCAAGGGCACGGCTTACGTTCATCACATCATTTCCAAAGAAGAGTTTTTAGGTCATGGCAGAATGTACGCGAGGGTGGTACTTCCTCCGGGCGCAAGCGTAGGCTGGCACCAGCACGTACATGACACCGAGCCGTACTACATTTTAAAGGGACAGGCTGACTTCATCGACAACGACAAGTCCGTCACCAAGGTTGGCCCTGGCGACTGCTGCATCATCGAAGTCGGACAGTTCCACAGCATTGAAAATAATTCCAATGAGGATGTAGAGTTCATGGCTCTGATCTACAATGAGCCGGGATTTTTATACGAGTAAGAAAACCGTGTAGAATCCGGCAAAGAAAAGTCCCACAGAAACAGCACATGCATACTGCTTTCTGTGGGACTTTTATCTTTAGTGTTTCAATTTCAAACGCACCATTGCGCGCTTCAGCGCTGCTTCCGCACGCGCTGCATCCAGATCAGCTTCATGACTTGCAAGGCGGCGCTCCGCGCGGGAACGTGCCTCTTCTGCACGGCTAAAGTCGATCTCATCCGGCCACTCAACCACCTCTGCCATAACAGTAACCTGCTCCGGCAGAATGGTGATGAATCCGGACAGCAGTGCTGCTTCCTTTTCGCCGCCGTCCTCATGGATCTTGAGAACGCCAGGCGCTACTACAGCAGTCAGCGGAATGTGGTTCGGGTATACACCGATCTCACCCTCGGTGGTAGTCAGCTCTACCATGGAGACTTCTCCGTCGTAGAAACCGCCGGTCGGGGTGACAACCTTTAATTTCATTCCATCAGCCATAGACGTACCCCCTATTTCACACGGGCAAGAACGTCATCGATATTACCTGCATTCAGGAAATACTGCTCCGGAATGTCATCATGCTTGCCTTCCAGGATCTCCTTGAAGCCCTGAATGGTCTCGCTAAGCGGCACATAACGGCCTTCCAGACCGGTAAACTGTCCTGCCACGAAGAACGGCTGGGATAAGAATCTCTGGATCTTACGTGCGCGGGATACAGTCAGCTTATCTTCCTCGGAAAGCTCATCCATACCTAACATGGCAATGATATCCTGCAGCTCTTTGTACTTCTGCAGAACCTCCTGCACGCCGCGGGCTACCTTGTAGTGCTCCTCACCTACAACACGTGGGTCGAGGATACGGGAGGTGGACTCCAGCGGGTCTACTGCCGGGTAAATACCCTGCTCTACGATGGCACGGCTTAATACCGTGGTTGCATCCAGATGTGCGAAGGTGTTTGCCGGAGCCGGGTCAGTTAAGTCATCGGCCGGCACATAAACGGCCTGTACGGATGTGATGGAACCGCTCTTTGTGGAAGTGATACGCTCCTGAAGAGCACCCATCTCGGTCTGCAGTGTCGGCTGGTATCCTACTGCGGACGGCATACGTCCACAGCAGAGCGGAAACCTCGGAACCTGCCTGGGTGAAACGGAAGATGTTGTCGATGAACAACAGGACATCCTTACCACCCTTGTCACGGAAGTACTCTGCCATAGTAAGTCCTGTCAGGCCGACTCTCATACGTGCGCCCGGCGGCTCGTTCATCTGACCGAATACCATGGTGGTCTTATTGATAACGCCAGACTCGGTCATCTCGTAGTAAAGGTCATTACCCTCACGGGTACGCTCACCAACTCCGGTAAATACAGAATATCCGCCGTGCTCGGTTGCGATGTTACGGATCAGCTCCTGGATCAGTACGGTCTTACCTACACCGACACCAGCACCACCGAACAGACCGATCTTACCACCCTTCTGATACGGGCAGAGCAGGTCTACGACTTTGATACCGGTCTCAAGGATCTCAGTCTGGGTAGACTGTTCCTCGAAGGTAGGAGCTTTTCTGTGGATTGGAAGGTATTCTTCCACCTATGGCTTTCTTTATTGTCAATCGGCTCGCCCAGTACATTGAAAATACGGCCCAGCGTATTCTCACCAACCGGTACGGAAATCGGCGCGCCGGTTGCAATGGCGTCCATACCACGTCTCAGACCATCGGTGGTTCCCATTGCGATACATCTTACGGTATCGTCACCAAGATCCTGCGCAACCTCAACGGTCAGGCTGCCGCCGTCTTCCAGCGGAACTCGGATTGCCTCGTTGATTTCCGGAATCTTGCCCTGGGAGAACTTGATATCCATGACCGCACCGATGATCTGTGTGATCTTACCAGTATTTTGTTCTGCCATCTTGCTTCTCCTTCATAATTCTTTCTCGAATGCACTCCTTGGAGCGCTATCGCTTCAGCAGAGCACCAGGCCCTGCCAAAACGGATTAATTGATCGCATTTGCGCCTGCAATGATCTCCGTAAGCTCCTGGGTAATGGAACCCTGACGCGCACGGTTGTACTGCAGCTCTAACTTGCCCAGCATCTCTTCTGCATTGTTGGTTGCCGAATCCATGGCGGTCATACGCGCGCCATTTTCACTGGCAACTGCTTCCTGCAGCGCACCAAAGATCAGACTGCTCATATATTTCGGGATGATCATATCGAGCACTTCTTCCTCGCTCGGCTCGTAGTTCATGAGGGCTTCCGCTTTCAAAGCCTCGTCCTCGCCGCTTTCTTCCATGGTAAACGGAAGGAGCTTGATGAGCTTCGGAATATGAACTACGGTGTTCTTGAAGGAAGTATATGCAAGATAGATCTCCGATCTCTCCACGGCCGAATGCGGCTAACAGCTCTTTGTGAGATCTGCTGCATCCTGGTAGGCTGGCTCGTCGATAACCTCGGAATAATCCTCGGCAATCTCATAGCCCTTCTTAGCCAGTCCGTCACGGCCCTTGCGGCCAATGGCGTAAACCCGGGTCTTCTCCGGAGTCAGCGCCTCATTTCCTGCGATGAGCTTGACAATGTTGTTATTGTAGCCGCCGGCAAGGCCGCGGTTGGAAGTGATCGCGATGACCGCTTTTCCATCCGTGGCACCTGCCCGCAGGTATTTGTGGTCGATGGTTCCTGACTTTTTCAGCATGGAAGAGATCGTCTCATACATCAAGTCGAAATAAGGCTTGGAGCCTTCTGCTTTCTGTCTGGATTTCTGCAGCTTGACTGTAGAAACCAGCTTCATGGCTTTGGTAATCTGGCCGGTGCTCTGGATACTTGCTTTTCTGCGTTTAATATCTCTCATCGATGCCATGATCGTTCACCTGCCTTATCTAGCGCTGCTCTTTGCACTCTTTGATCGCTTTTACAAGCAGAGCCTCGTTCTCCTCGGACAGAACCTTGGTATCGCGGATTGCTGCCGGGATCTCCGGGTACTTGCTGTCAATGTATTTGAATAAGTCTTTCTCAAATGCCAGCACATCTGCAACCGGAATATCAAGAAGATGCTTTCTGGTTGCTGCGTAAATGATGATTACCTGGTACTCAACCGGCATGGGCTGATACTGAGGCTGTTTTAAGACCTCACGGATACGCTCACCCTGAGCCAGCTGCTCGGTGGTTGCTGCATCCAGCTCGGAGCCGAACTGGGCGAAGCTTGCCAGCTCGCGGTACTGTGCCAGTTCCACACGGATCGGCGCTGCAATCTTCTTCATAGCCTTGATCTGTGCGGCACCTCCTACTCGGGATACGGACAGACCTGCATTTACCGCCGGACGGAAGCCGGAGTTGAACATCTCAGTCTCCAGATAGATCTGACCATCGGTAATGGAAATTACGTTGGTCGGGATGTATGCGGATACATCGCCCGCCTGGGTCTCGATGATCGGCAGAGCAGTTAAGGAACCGCCGCCTAAGTCATCAGACAAGACGGGATGCGCGCTCCAGCAGTCTGGAGTGCAGGTAGAATACGTCGCCCGGATAAGCCTCACGTCCCGGCGGTCTCTTCAGCAAAAGGGACAGGGTACGGTAAGCAGCTGCATGCTTGGTTAGGTCATCGTAGACAACCAGTACATCTTCTCCGTTCTTCCATCCACTCCTCACCGATCGCACATCCGGAATATGGTGCGATGTACTGTAACGGAGCCAGGTCGGATGCTGTGGAAACTACGATGGTGGTGTAGTCCATAGCGCCGAACTCCTCTAAAGTTCTTACAATGTTGGCAACGGTAGATGCCTTCTGGCCGATTGCCACGTAGATACAGTGAACGCCCTGACCCTTCTGGTTGATGATGGTATCGATCGCGATCGCGGTCTTACCGGTCTGACGGTCACCGATGATCAGCTCTCGCTGTCCACGGCCGATCGGAATCATGGCGTCAATTGCCTTGATACCGGTCTGTAACGGGGTGTCTACAGATTTTCTTTCGATTACGCCGTGAGCAACACGCTCAACACGGCGGAATTTGTCAGTCTCGATCGGGCCCTTGCCGTCAATCGGCATACCTAACGCGTTGACAACTCGTCCGGTCATGGCATCGCCTACCGGGACCTCAACCACGCGGCCGGTTGTCTTAACGATATCTCCCTCACTGATGTTCCTGGTATCACCTAAGAGAACGACACCTACGTTGTCTTCCTCCAGGTTCTGGACCATGCCGTATACTTCTCCCGGGAATTCCAGAAGCTCACCCTGCATGGCTTTCTCCAGTCCATGAACTCGAGCGATACCGTCCGCAACCGTGATAACGGTGCCGACATCAGAGACTTCCAGTTTGGTAGAATATTTCGCAATCTGTTCTTTGATTACCGAACTGATTTCTTCTGGTCTCAAATTCATTGTCTGTTCCTTTCCGACTTATTATGCCAGCTGAAGCGCGGATAACTCCTTCTTCAGCTCGTAAAGCCTTGTCTTGATGCTGCTGTCCACTACGCGGTCTCCGATGCGGATGACCATGCCCCGAGGAGACGCGTCCACATCGTAGTGCATTTCAAACTGCACGTAACCGGTGGTCTCAAGCAGTCTTTTTCCAAAGCGGCCTTCTGCTCCGCGCCCAGCTCCACTGCGCTGGTCACATAAGCAGCTCCGATCTTTTTGAATTCCTTCACCCTCTGGATGAAATATTCCAGAATCGAGATCATCTCGTTCTGTCTGTCTTTCTCAACAATGATGCTCAAGAAGCCCATCAGCTCCTCCGCAATCTTTCCGGAAAAGACCTGATGTAATAAGGCAACCTTCTCTTCTTTTACGATCTGCGGATTTCCGAGAACGGAAAAGAGCTCCGGGTTATCCTGTAAAATGGGGAGCAGAGCAGAGGTTTCCTCGTAGAGGGTATCCACAAGCTCTTTTTCCATGGCTGTCTCAAACAATGCATCGCCGTACACCTTTGAAACTAGCTTTGCCATGTATGTTCACCCATTTCCTTCAAAGTCTCATCAATCAAAGCATCCTGAATCTTAACATCGATGGAGTTTCCAACAACCTTCTCTGCCATGAATGCGGCGATGTCTACGATCTCCTGCTTCATGTCATCGAGAGCTTTCTTCTTCTCCAGCTCAACTTCGCGGTTTGCCCGCTCAATGATTCTGGCTGCTTCGGCCTTGGCTTCATCGAGCATTTCCTCCTCACGGGCTTTGGCTTTACGCCGTGCAGTCTCCAGAATGCTCTCAGCTTCTTTGTTCACGTCTCTTAATTTTGCCTCGTACTCAGCCTTCATAGCCTCTGCAGAAGATTTGTCTTCCGCAGCAGACGCCAGCTCGCCGGCAATCTTCTGTTTTCTCTTTTCCAGCACGTCGCGCACCGGATTGAAAAGCAGATAGGACAATGCAAAGAATAAAATGAAGATGTTGATACCGGTCAGCACTGCGTCATGCAGAAGCTGCGGATCAAATCCTATCAGTCTGTCCAAGTCTTACGCCTCCTTTCGTTATAATTCATTGCGCGCTCCGCCGCAAAACACTGCTGTCCGCCGCGTGCCTGCGCAATGTCCGTTCTTCTTATGCGCCGAACGGCTTAACGAACATCAGGATGATCGCTACAACCAGACCGTACAGACCGGTGGTCTCTGCTACTGCCTGACCAAGAAGCATGGTGGAAGTGATGTCGGATTTTGCGCCCGGGTTACGGCCTACTGCTGCAGCACCGTGACCAGCTGCGATACCCTGTCCTACACCAGGTCCGATACCGGCGATCATTGCCAGACCAGCGCCGATTGCGGAACAACCAAAGAATAAAGTCCTGTCCTGAGATACCATTCATAGTTAAGTCCTCCTAAATATAAATTAATTGAATCCTGTTGGAATGTGATGTTTCACGTCATGCCCACCTCGATTCCGCTTCGCTTCATCTCGGTGTCGGGCTGCGCCCTATTCATCTGAGCATGACTTGGCTTATTCCATTTTGTCGTTGATGTATACCATGGTCAGCATACAGAATACATATGTCTGGATCGCACCGGAGAATACATCACAGTAAACATGAAGTGCCGCCGGAATACCGATATTGGTAAAGATCGGCATCATGCCGTACCATAATCCCATAATGATAACGCCTGACAGCAGGTTTGCGAACAGACGCAGGGAAATGGAAATCGGGTTGGCGATCTCACCGATCAAGTTGATCGGGAACAAGATCGGGGTCGGCTCGAACAGGCTGGTAAAATGTCTTACGCCCCTGTTCTTGATGCCCTGGTAGTTTACGATGAAGAAGGTAAACATACCAAGCAGGAAAGTAACGCCATAGTCGGCTGTCGGAGCACGAAGTCCTAACAGGCCGCTCAGGTTACAGAAGAGGATGAATACGAAGATCGTTCCGATGTAGTTGATGAAACGTCTTGCATTGCCTCCCAGAATACCTGCCGTCATGCCCTGCAGTGCCTCATAGGCCATCTCCAGCACATTCTGAAAGGTTCCGGGCTGGTCCGTTGCCTTTTTGAGGGTCCGGTTGGCCAGTACCGCAAGAATCAGGATGATCGCTGTGATGATCCACATGCCTATGGTCGTCGTTGTGATCCAGAAGTCCTGACCAAATAACTGATACTTCAGTACCCCATGTATCATAAAGTCAGGCTCATTGGAAATCAGCATTCCCATTCACGGTTCCTCCTTTCTCTCATGATATCCCCGGCCGGTCATTGTCGGAAGTATCTGCCTGCGCAGAAGCTTCCAGTTCTTTTCCACCGGAAATTCTGTGAACCAGTGGCTGCAGGTATGCGCCTGCTTTCATGCCCATGGCTCCGATCACTGCTGCCAGAAGATCGATCTTAAGCACTTTCCAGCAGATCAGAAGCACCGCCACAAATACCAGCTTGCGCAGCATACTCTGCGCTACGGTAAATTTGTTGGCGTAGCTCTCACTTCCGCTGTCCAGCACCCGCTCGGTCATAACCGCCATATGAATCAGCATACAGATGGCTCCCACGGCTCCCACCACCAGTCCCATAATGACCGGAACCACCGGATAGGAAACCTTCGGAAGAAGCAGGACTGCAAGGATGACCAGGATCACATTGTAAAAAATGATTCCGGCTGACATTTCCGCAAGCAGCCTTTTCGTTGACTTGCTCAGCCACTCCATTGTTACCTGCCTCCTTTGCTGTCTTCATGAAAAATGCGGCTTGGCTGTTTTGGTTTGCTGATTCCGCTTCGTCCCTGCCCGCACTCTGCTGCTGCCGTAAGCGCTCGTCCTCCTTTTTGCTCCTGCAAAAGGGTATTTCGCGCCATGATCCAGCCGCAGCGTCCGCCTGCCAGCACACCCAGAATCAGCATCGGCACCATGAGCTTCGTCCCAAAATGGGAATCCACCAGATAACCTGTGTAAACACAGAGGAGGATCGGAGTCAGCACACTGAAACCAAGCTGCGTCACCATGGCAAGACTTCGGAATACGCTTCTCTTATAATGCACTGTTTCCACCTCTTTCTGCATTTTTGCATGTATCATCTATTATACCCAAACTTTTCAACCTTGTCCATTATGAATAGATGTTTCGTTGAAAAATAGTGAATCTTGCACATTGTAAATATTTATGTCATTTTTTATCGAACATTTTCACAAAAATAACCGATAAATTTTGTCATTCCTGCCAGTTTAGTGCACATTTACACAAAAAAAAACGCCACACAAAAAAAATGTGACGGTTTTAACGATTTTAGCCTAACTAAATGTCTTCTTATCTTAATATAAGTTTTAGGTCAGCTAATTTATTTTATTTCTGTGTACGGAACCCAGTTGATTCCTTCCTCCACGGCAGCCTTTGCTACGGCATTGGCCACTGCCAGGGCAACCCGCTTGTCAAAAGAGGACGGGATGACATATTCCGATTCAGCTCCTCCTCCGGAATCACTGCTGCAATAGCATGTGCGGCTGCAATCTTCATGTTCTCGGTAATGTCTTTGCCCGCACAGCAAGGACACCCTTGAAGAGCCCCGGGAATACCAGCACATTGTTGATCTGGTTCGGATAGTCAGAGCGGCCTGTGCCAACGACCGCCGCACCACCTGCCTTGGCCTCATCCGGCATGATCTCCGGAACCGGGTTTTCCTTGGCAAATACAATACCGTTATTCATGGTTGCTACCATCTCTTTTGTAACCAGATGCGGTCTGGAAACGCCGACGAAAATGTCTGCTCCCTTCAACGCATCAGCCAGAGTTCCATGCTCTTTATTTTTATTACTGATGTGGGAGATTTCTTCCTGTCCAGAATTTAAGTTTGCGTCACCTTCGCAGATGATGCCATTGATATCACACATGATAATATTTCCGAAGCCCATGGCAATGAGCTGCTTGCCGATAGCCACGCCTGCTGCTCCTGCGCCGTTGATGACAACTCTCAGTTCGCCCATCTTCTTGCCAGTTACCTTCACTGCATTCAGGAGTGCCGCGCCAACTACAATGGCGGTACCATGCTGGTCATCATGGAATACCGGGATATCACAGCGCTCTTTCAGCTTTTTCTCGATCTCGAAACATCTCGGAGCCGCAATGTCCTCCAGGTTGATGCCGCCAAAGCTCTTGGAGATCAGGGCAATGGTGTTGACGATGGTATCTACATCTTTGAATCCACACACAGCGGGAACGCGTCCACACCGGCAAACTCTTTGAACAGGGCACATTTGCCCTCATAACCGGCATGTCGGCAGACGGGCCGATATCGCCAAGTCCCAGAACCGCAGTTCCATCCGTAATAACGGCTACCAGATTGCCCTTGCGGGTGTAATCATACGCAAGCTGTTTTTTATCCGCCAGTTTGTCCTCCTGAAATATGTTGTTAAATTTTATTCTATTTTAGTACAAAGGAAAAATCACGTCAACCTTACAAAAATATTGCAATCTGGCATTTTTGTTGCCTGGACAACGGATTTTCTTTTCATTTGCGTTTATAATAACATTAGTTTTTGATCACAAAGGAGGGTCCACCATGAGTTTTATTAAAAATATCAGCAAATCCGAAGTTCTGACCTTAAAAGAGCAGGTTTCCTACCAGAAAGGCCAGGTAGTCAGCAAGACTCTTGCCCAGAACGATGCGTTAAGCGTTACCCTTTTCGCCTTCGACAAAGACGAGGAGATCAGCACCCACGAATCCGGCGGTGATGCCTTCGTTACCTGCCTGGACGGCGTCGGCCGCATCACCATCGACGGCAAAGCTTACGAGCTGCATGAAGGCGAGTCCATCGTTATGCCGGCCAAGCATCCGCATGCTGTGTATGGTCAGGAGCAGTTTAAGATGCTGCTGGTTGTCGTATTTTAAGAAATGATTGTTTTTGAAAAAAACATTTTTTTTTTTTCACTTTCAGAAGCATGGCTTGCATAAAACCATGCTTCTATTGTATACTTGAACCCAGACAAAGGGGGTTGCATAGAGAGGTTTCTTTCTGAGTGCAGCCTTCTTCGTTTTATTTCTAACAAACTTTTAGGAAATCTAAATTTTGTTAGATTTCTCTTGCCTTTTTCCTCGTCATTCTGTATACTGGGGATTAATCGCTAATGAGAAACATAATCAAAATGAACAAAATTGTAACTATCCCATCCATAGTTACCAAACAAAAAGAGAGGTAAATCAGATATGAGTCGTTTGGAGATTACCAGTCCCAACCAGGCGCAGCTTATGATCGAAGAGCTGTACAAAGACCTGGAGCGGAGAATCGAGTCCAGCCCGCCAGGACTTTGCCCGGTTGACATGACCCGTGCCTTTGTAGAAATGTGTCATACCCACACCTGCGGCAAGTGCGTACCATGCCGCGTCGGTCTGTGGCAGTTAAAAAACCTGCTGACCGATGTCATGAACGGCGAAGCTACCATGGACACCTTAAAGCTCATGGAGGAGCTTTCCCAGAGTATCATGAATGGCGCGGACTGTGCCATCGGTTATGAGGCTGCCTTTGCGGTATACCGCAGCTTAAAGGAATGCCGCGAGGACTATGAGGAGCACGTTCATCAGGGCCGCTGCACCTGCAACTACAGCCAGCCGGTTCCGTGTGTCTCCCTGTGTCCGGCTCATGTGGACATTCCGGGTTACGTTGCCCTGGTTCGGGAAGGCCGCTATGCAGATGCCGACGCTATCCGCCTGATCCGCAAGGACAACCCGTTCCCAACCACCTGTGGTTTTATCTGCGAGCATCCATGCGAGGCCCGCTGCCGAAGAAACATCATTGACGATGCCGTGAACATCCGCGGCTTGAAGCGTTTCGCTGCCGACTATGCCGGCAAGGTTCCGCCGCCAGCCTGTGCCGTTTCCACCGGCAAAAAGATCGCCATTATCGGCGGCGGCCCGGGAGGCGGCTTAAGCGCAGCTTACTTACAGCTTATGGGACACCAGACCACCGTATTCGAGATGCTTCCGAAGCTGGGCGGCATGCTCCGCTACGGTATCCCGAACTATCGTCTGCCGAAAGACCGCCTGGATGATGACATCAACGCCATCCTGAAAACCGGCGTGAAAATTGAGTATGGCAAGCGCATCGGTACCGACATCACCATTCAGGAACTCCGCAAAGAGTACGATGCCGTGCTCATCACCATCGGCGCGAGCACCGATAAAAAGCTCGGCATTGAGGGAGAATCCGCTGAAGGCGTCATCTCCGCTGTCCGCTTCCTGCGTGACGTAGGGAAGAACTTAAATCCGGATCTGACCGGTCAGGAGGTTGCTGTCATTGGCGGCGGAAACGTTTCCATGGATGCGGTCCGCACCGCAAGACGTCTCGGCGCAAAGAAGGTTTCCATCCTCTACCGCCGCCGCGTAGCCGATATGACTGCGCTGCCGGGCGAGATTGAGGGCGCGGTTGCCGAGGGCATTGAAGTGAAAACCCTGATGGCTCCGGCCAGAATTGATGTAGATGAAAACAACCATGTGCGCGGTGTCTATGTCACCCCGCAGATGATCAGTAAAATCAAGGGCGGCAGAGCCAGCGTGCGTGCCACCGGCGAGCCGGATATCTTCATTCCGTGCCAGACCCTGATCGTGGCCATCGGACAGGATATCGAGTTCCAGCACTTCGAGGAGGCCGGTCTTCCGGTTAACCGCGGCAAGATTCAGACCGAGCGCTATGGTGGTTTTGACAATATGCCTGGCGTATTTGCCGGCGGTGACTGCGCATCCGGACCGGCATCCGTTATCAAAGCCATTGCGGCAGCAAAAGTTGTTGCGGCAAACATTGATGAATACCTTGGCTTCCGCCACACCATCGGCTGCGATGTTGTGCTTCCGGAGCCTGACCTGCGTGACCGCATCCCGTGCGGCCGTGTCAACCTGACCGAGCGCGAGGCCTGCGAGCGCGTCTGCGATTTCGAGGGCGTGGAAAACTGCATGACGGAAGCAGAGGCCAGACAGGAAGCCAGCCGATGCCTCGGCTGCGACCACTTCGGCTATGGAATCTTCAAAGGAGGTCGTGAGAACAGATGGTAAATTTAAAGATTGATCATAACGAAATCTCGGTTCCAGAGGAACCACCATTATGGAAGCGGCAGCCCTGGCAGGAATCGACATTCCGAAGCTCTGCTACTTAAAAGATATCAACGAAATTGCGGCCTGCCGTGTCTGCCTCGTGGAAGTAGTCGGCAAGGAGAAGCTTGTAACCTCCTGTAACAACAAGGTACAGGAAGGTCTGGAGATCCTGACCAACAGTCCAAAGGTCCGCGTCGCAAGAAAGCAGAATGTGCAGCTGATTCTTTCCCAGCACGACTTTAAGTGCGCGACCTGCGTCCGCAGCGGCAACTGTACCCTGCAGACCCTCTCCAACGACTTAAACATCATCGATCTGCCCTTCAAAGAGCGCGTGGAGCATGCACCGTGGGACAAGAACTTCCCACTGATCCGCGATACCGAAAAGTGCATCAAGTGCATGCGCTGTATCCAGGTCTGCGACAAGGTGCAGGGACTTGGCATCTGGGATGTGACCAGCACCGGTTCCAGGACCACCGTCAATGTCAAAGGCAACCGCAAAATCACCGATGCGGACTGTGTTCTCTGCGGCCAGTGCATCACCCACTGCCCGGTCGGCGCCCTGCGTGAGCGGGATGATACCGAGAAGGTATGGGATGCCATTGCAGATGAAAAGAAAATCGTTGTGGTTCAGATTGCTCCGGCCGTGCGTGCCGCATGGGGCGAGGCCATGGGCATGAAGCGCGAGGACGCTACCGTAGGCAAGATCCTGGATGCCTGGAAGCGCATGGGAGCGGACTATGTGTTCGATACCTCCTTTTCCGCAGACTTAACCATCATGGAGGAGGCAACGGAGTTCCTGGAACGGTTCAGAACGGTTCCTTAAACAACTGGCCGATGTTCACCTCCTGCTGCCCGGGCTGGCTGCGTTTTGTTAAAACCCAGTTCCCGGAAATGGTGCCGCAGCTTTCTACCGCGAAATCTCCGCAGCAGATGTTTGGCGCGGTTATGAAGACTTACTTTGCGCAGTCCATCGGCGTGGATCCTGAAAACATTGTGACCGTATCCGTTATGCCCTGTGTTGCAAAAAAAGCAGAGGCAAACATGGATTTCTACTATAAAGAATACGCAGGTAAGGACGTGGACATCGTACTGACCACACGAGAGTTCACCCGCATGCTGCGTGAAACCCACCTCCGGCCGGAAGTGCTGACTGACCGCAAGCCAGACAGCCTCATGCAGGAGTGGACCGGTGCCGGCGTCATCTTTGGCGCTACCGGCGGCGTCATGGAAGCAGCACTTCGTACCGCTTACCATGCTCTGTCCGCCAAAAATCCAGACCCGGATTTCTTTAACGACATCCGTACTGTCAATGAGGAGTATGCACTCACAGAAGCAATCCTCAACTTTAACGGAACTACAGTCCGCACCGCCATTGTCAGTGGCCTCGGCAACACCAGAAAACTCCTCGAGGCTATCCGGCGCGGCGATGTATCTTATGACTTCGTAGAAGTCATGGCCTGCCCGGCGGCTGTGTCGGCGGCGGCGGACAGCCGATCTGTGACGGCAAAGAACTTGCGGGGAGTGCGCGGTGAAAACCTGCACTTCTTAGACAAGAACAGTAAGATCCGCTTCTCCCATGAGAACCAGGACGTGGCAAAGCTGTACCAGGATTTCCTTGAACATCCTCTTTCCCACAAGTCCCATATGATCTTACACACGGACCACAATGCCTGGTCCATGCACGAAGAACCATAATTCGTGCAAAAGTCACTCACTTTTTATTATCCTTCTATTTTACCAAAAGAAACGCCGCCACGGTTTTGCCGTGGCGGCGTTTCTTATAATATGGATACAGTTTTCCTTATCTCACGCGATACTTTTCTACAACATCCATATTCAGTTCTACACCAAGACCTGCTCCCTGTGGTACAAGGTAATTCATCTCGCTGTCGCACTGAATCGGCTCTTTTAACAGTTCTGTTCTCAGCGGATTGTAATTTTCCTCTGACTCAATGAACGGAACATTCGGCAGAGATGCTGCAAAATGAACATTAGCTGCTGTCAGAACTGCTGAGAAAAAGGTGTGGGGAGTAAACAGTTTATCATAGGCAGAGTGACAAGGCCGCGATTCTGCGGCACTCGGTAAATCCACCACTCCAGCCCAGGTTCGCCTGTACCACATCCAGAGCGCCACGCTCCAGCAGTTCCTTGTAGCGCGCCAGTCCCTGCTCAGACTCGCAGCCAGCTACCTTCGTGCGCTTTAATCCGGCTGCGATTTTTGCGTAGCCTGCCACATCATCAGAGCGGGACGGCTCCTCAATCCAGTAGATGTTATACTCATCGAAATATTTTTCGGCTGCAAGCACTGCATCCACATCCCAGGTACAGTTCATGTCAATCATCAGAACAGCATCCTGGCCAATGGTCTCACGTACTGCTGCGACACGAGCCATATCCTCCTCAAAGGAAATATTGAAATCACCCTTATTCACATATCGGTGCGGCATACCGATGTTGTTGCGGCTTCTTCCGACTTTCATCTTGAAAGCGGTATAGCCCTTGGCCATGTAACTCTCCATCTCACGCTTCAGGTCATCAATGCTCTTTTCCGGAGCATAGAAGCCTGCGCTGGCATAGCCCTTTACCTTATCGCTGTTTGCGCCCAACAGACGGTATAATGGAAGTCCTGCCACTTTACCGGCAATGTCCCACAGCGCAATATCGATACCGCTGATCGCGCCCATCACAATACCGCGGCGTCCATTGGCAAAATTACTCCACACCATAGTCTCCCATAGCCGCTCAATATCCAGCGGGTTCTGTCCGATCAAAAGCCCCTTCAGCTGGTTCTCAATGATGTCAGCCATAGCTGTCATGGAGGCACCAAAGGTTGCGCACTCTCCAAGTCCTGTAATCTTTGCGTCCGTCTCCACCTGGATCAGCAGCGCGCCTCTTCCGAAGCACGCAGACTGACCGTCAGCGATAAAGGACTCATAGGGATATTTCAGGATAATTGTTTTGATATCTGTAATCTTCACGATGAGTTTCTCCTTATTTCAGCAATGTTGGAATCAGTAAAGACAGCGGCGGAAAATATGTAATAATAAGAAGATCCGCAATCAGAACCGCGAAATACCTCATCAGGTACTTCATCATGCCCTCAATCTTTACATTGGCGCTGTCACAGACAACGTACAGGTTTACACCTACCGGAGGT
>SCPO01000298.1_pt1 | contig 31306 bp, 27 predicted proteins | sample 6106821 | NCBI WGS metagenome assembly SCPO01 (sample SAMN10720448, study PRJNA508395) | human gut metagenome | isolation source: Participant 2 stool, 0 month | host: Homo sapiens | collected 2017 | reverse complement strand
GAAACCAACCATGGATCAGACTCGGTATGGAGGAATAAATCGAAGTCCATCGCCGGACTTTCACAATCGGCAGGGCGGTGGAGGATGCGGAATTCTTCTCCGTCGGCAATGCATCTTCAGACAGGATAGATTAGCCGGGATGAGTTGGAGCGTGTTTTTTTTTTTTTTTTTATTCAGCAGGTTGTTGCGCAGGCTTAAATCCAGCAACCGTCTTTCCCATAACAGTTGTTTGGTGATTACGGTCTGGGTTTCATTGCCCGATAAATCATACGGATTGATACTTTGCGGAGTGGCATGAACGGCACTTTTTTGAATGTCGGTCTCCTTTTCTTCTACTTCCCATACCTGTCCATGCAAAATGCGTTGGGGGATGGGGCGGATGCCCGAATGTCTCGCTCTTTTCACATCTATGGCAAGAATGAAACTGTTTCCATCCGTCAACTTTCCGTTCGCTTTCTTCACAGCATCGTCGAAATCGGACGAATGGCCCATGTTCATGCAGGTCGTTTCAACTAAGGTAATGTCGTAGATTCCTTCGGCTGTCCGTTTGGTTAACAGGAAACATCGTCAATGGTAGGATCCGGGAAAGTCTCCGGCACTAGCCAGGCTCCAGCAAAAGCATGCCCTTGAGTGATGATAATGAGAGCATTCAGCCCGATTGCTTCCAGACAGGAAGCATAGAGTAAAGCCATATCCAGACAGGTTCCCAGTTTTTGTGCCATCACGGAGTCGGCTAGCCGTACACGTTGCCCATATTCCTCGAAGCTGGCGGGGATGGTGCTGTATATAATCTGTTGTTCCGTGATAGCCGTGTAGATGGCGGCCATCTGTTTCCTTACCCGGTCCGGAGTGCGGCTTTGATATTCGTCGAGGGACGGATTGTCAGTCCATTGTCCCAAGATGGAAGCGGCTCTCTTGATGATCGGCACAATGGCTGTATGATTGGGGGTGATGAAAGCGGCCAGCATTTCGGGCAATACATTGAGCCCTCCCCATTGGTCGTATGCCAGAATGTCGATAGGGTAGGTTTGGCAGAATACGGATTCTGCTTCGGAAGTAATTTCAATTTTCAGATTGCCGGATAAACGTTCGGTCAGCTGTGTGAAATAGTTGGCGGACAAAGTGAGATTGAATGACGACAGGCATATCGATTCATTGGGCGGAATTTGTGCCACAGCTATCGGAGCGGCGTTTCCGAAAGTCGGTTCTGTCGTGATTTGTACCTGAATGTCCTTCAGCGGGGCAGGCGTTGTATTCTCAATAGAAAGCTGATGAATGATTGATGCACCGTTTTGTTGTATCGCAAAATTAATAAGCGGTAAATAGTCGCATTGCACCTTGACTTTGTCCAATCTCTCGTCCATGGCAAAAACTGTATAAATTAAAGATTGCAATATTACAAAAAATACGGATATAATTCTCTTTTCTTCTGCCATTCTTTTGTCAATCAAGAAAATATTCCTACCTTTGCGCCCGATTTATAGATAATATAATGTCTTATTTAATTAAAGTATTAAACAATTTATTTATTAATGGAAAATTTAAAAAACATCACTCCTGTTGAAGATTTCAACTGGGATGCTTATGAAAACGGCGAAGCTGTAACCAGCATGAGCCACGAAGATCTTGAAAAAGCTTATGACGGTACACTGAACAAAGTAAACGACCGCGAGGTTGTAGACGGTACTGTTATTGCAATGAACAAACGCGAAGTAGTTGTCAATATCGGCTACAAATCAGACGGTATCATTCCTTTAAATGAATTCCGTTACAATCCAGATTTGAAAATAGGTGATACTGTAGAAGTATACATTGAAAATCAGGAAGACAAAAAAGGACAGTTAATTCTGTCACACAAAAAAGCACGTGCTACTCGTTCTTGGGACCGCGTAAACGCTGCTCTTGAAAATGAAGAAATTATTAAGGGTTACATCAAGTGCCGCACTAAGGGTGGTATGATTGTGGACGTATTCGGTATCGAAGCATTCTTGCCGGGTTCTCAAATTGATGTGAAACCTATCCGCGACTACGATGTATTTGTAGGTAAGACAATGGAATTCAAAGTGGTTAAAATCAACCAGGAATTCAAAAACGTTGTTGTTTCTCACAAAGCTCTTATCGAAGCTGAACTTGAACAGCAGAAGAAAGAAATCATCGGTAAACTTGAAAAAGGACAAGTACTGGAAGGTACTGTTAAAAATATCACATCATACGGTGTATTCATCGACCTTGGCGGCGTAGACGGTTTGATTCACATCACTGACCTGTCTTGGGGCCGTGTAAGCGATCCGAAAGAAGTTGTAGAACTCGACCAGAAGTTGAACGTTGTTATCCTTGACTTCGATGACGAAAAGAAACGTATCGCTCTTGGTTTGAAACAACTGACTCCGCACCCATGGGATGCTTTGGATGCTAACCTGCAGGTAGGTGACAAGGTGAAAGGTAAAGTAGTCGTTATGGCTGACTACGGTGCATTCATCGAAATCGCTCCGGGCGTAGAAGGTTTGATCCACGTATCTGAAATGTCTTGGAGCCAGCATCTGCGTTCTGCTCAGGACTTCATGAAGGTAGGTGACGAAGTAGAAGCTGTTATCCTGACACTTGACCGTGACGAACGTAAGATGTCTTTGGGTATCAAACAGCTGAAACAAGATCCATGGGAAACTATCGAAGAAAAGTATCCTGTAGGTTCCAAGCACACTGCAAAAGTTCGTAACTTCACTAACTTCGGTGTATTCGTAGAAATCGAAGAAGGTGTAGACGGATTGATCCACATCTCTGACCTGTCTTGGACTAAGAAAGTAAAACATCCTTCTGAATTCACTCAGATCGGTGCAGATATCGAAGTTCAAGTATTGGAAATCGACAAAGAAAACCGTCGCTTGAGCCTTGGTCACAAACAGTTGGAAGAAAATCCTTGGGATGTATTCGAAACTGTATTTACTGTAGGTTCTGTACACGAAGGTACTATCATCGAAATGTTGGATAAGGGTGCTGTTGTAGCTCTTCCTTATGGTGTAGAAGGTTTTGCAACTCCGAAACACTTGGTAAAAGAAGATGGCTCTCAAGCCCAATTGGATGAAAACTTGAATTCAAAGTAATTGAATTCAACAAGGATGCCAAGAGAATCATCCTGTCTCACAGCCGCATTTTCGAAGATGCTGCCAAGGCAGAAGAAAGAGCTGAAAAGAAAGCTGCTTCCGGTGCTAAGAAGTCTTCTAACAACAAGAGAGAAGATTCTCCGATGATCCAGAACCAGGCTGCTTCAACTACGCTGGGCGATATTGACGCTCTTGCTGCTTTGAAAGAACAGTTGGAAGGAAAGAAATAATCTGAATAGAATATTTTCCAATGAAAGGCGCTCCCGTTTGGGGGCGCTTTTTTTATTCACCACAGATTTAAGAAATGAAGATAAGAGGGAATTTAATTCAGACATAAGAACAAAAGAATAAAAATAAAATAGCAGTTCAATAAGCAACAGAAATAATTTTCAAAGCGCTGCCTTTATGTTCTTTTGTTCTTATGTCTAAAAATAAATTATCAAAATCTGTATTAATCTGTGTAACCCTGGGGTGAAATATTTCCTTTTCCTTTGCAAGATTAAATGTGAAATGTCCTATCTTTGCATACCATGGAAAAATTTGAGTTACATATATTGGGATGCGGTTCTGCTTTGCCTACTACGCGACATTTTGCGACCTCTCAAGTCGTAAACTTGCGTGAAAAACTATTTATGATTGATTGTGGCGAGGGAGCACAGATGCAATTACGCCGCTCGCGACTGAAATTTTCCCGATTAAATCATATCTTCATCTCTCATCTACATGGTGACCATTGTTTCGGATTGTTGGGACTGATCTCTACATTCGGATTATTAGGGAGAACTGCTGATTTACATATTCATTCTCCAAGAGGACTGGAAGAGTTGTTTGCGCCGATGCTTGCTTTCTTTTGCAAGACTTTGACTTATAAGGTGTTCTTCCATGAATTCGAAACGAAAGAACCGATGCTCATTTACGATGACCGTTCGGTGACTGTAACCACAATCCCTTTAAAACATCGAATTCCCTGTTGTGGTTTCCTTTTTGAAGAAAAACAGCGTCCTAATCATATCATCAGAGACATGGTAGACTTTTATAAAGTCCCGGTCTATGAACTGAACCGCATCAAGAACGGAGCGGATTTTGTAACTCCCGAGGGAGAAGTAATACCCAATTTACGTTTAACCCGCCCTTCGGCTCCGGCGCGTAAATATGCTTATTGTTCCGATACAATCTATCGTCCGTCCCTTGCTGAACAAATTAAAAATGTAGATTTGCTTTTCCATGAGGCCACCTTTGCACAGACCGAGCAGGCACGCGCCAAGGAAACTTATCATACCACTGCTGCACAAGCTGCGCAGCTTGCTTTGGATGCCAATGTGAGACAACTGGTGATCGGACATTTTTCCGCCCGTTATGAAGATGAATCTGTCTTACTTCATGAAGCGTCCGCCATTTTTCCACAAACCATTTTAGCGAAAGAAAATTTGTGTATTGACGTTGATGGAGGGACTGTCTATGAAAAGTAGTCGACTGCTTTGGGGAGTAATCATCCTGCTCTTCGGTTGCTTGGCAGCCTGTAAAAAAGAGAAACCTCAATCTCCGATACCGGATTCTTTGTCTTCCCTCCAGGAACTGTTCCATCCTGCTTATCAAATAAATGCAGACAGCATTCATCAGATGATGTATTTGCCTGAACGAAATCCGGTAACTCCCTGGGATTCGGTTTTGTTGGCACATTATCAGGAAAAGGATGAATTCTTTTGGCTGAACGATTCTCTCATATCCGATAAACCTGCCGTACAGGTGGCGGACTCGATGTTATTCTGGTTAGGAAACATTTCGCAACATGGAGTTAATCCGAACCTGTATCCTGTCGATAGCATCCGTGAGGAATTGCAACAGATACGAACCTTGAATCTGCGCGAAGGGAAGACGATGAACCGTCTGTTGGCAGACGTGGAATATCAGTTGACAGCCGCCTATCTCTCGTATGTGTGTCAATTGAAGTTTGGATTCCTGCCTTCGGAGCGCAGATGGAATGATTCAATCGACCACATTCCTTTGAAACAATGTGATGTGAAGTTTGCGATGGCTGCTCTCGACTCTTTGCGTGCAAATCCTAACGCCGCTTTTCGTAGGGCGCAACCCTCTTCTCCGCTTTATCATAAGATGCAGGAAGAACTGGTTCGTGTGAATGGCTGGGGAGTGACAGATACTACGGATTATTATCGCGACCGCCTATTGGTAAACATGGAGCGGGCACGTTGGCAATATGCATTGGATAAAGGACGAAAATATGTGATAGCTAATGTGGCGGCATTTATGTTGCAAGCCGTCAACGAAGAAACAGACTCTATCCTGGAGATGCGTATTTGTGTAGGGACTGTGAAGAATAAAACTCCTCTATTGTCAAGCAGGATTTATTATATGGAACTGAATCCTTACTGGAATGTGCCTCAAAGCATAATTCGGAAAGAGATCATTCCTACTTACCGCAGAGATACGACGTATTTTACCCGTAACCGCATGAAGGTATACGATAAGAATGGACTCCAGGTAGATCCCCACAGTATTAAATGGGCGAAGTATGCAGGAAGTGGCGTACCTTATACGGTGAAGCAGGACAATAAAACAGGGAACTCCTTGGGACGTATCATCTTCCGTTTTCCCAATCCTCATTCCGTATATCTGCATGACACTCCGTCACGGTGGGCTTTTACACGGAATAATCGTGCGGTGAGCCACGGTTGCGTCCGTCTTCAAAAAGCACTCGACTTCGCGTTCTTCTTGTTGAAAGAGCCGGATGAATTGTTGGAAGACCGTATTCGTATTGCAATGGATATCAAGCCGGTGAGTGAAGAGGGAAAGAAGCTGCCCATCAGTGCGGCTTATCGTGAATTGAAACATTATAGTTTGGAACAATATATACCTTTATTTATAGATTATCAGACGGTTTATCTGTCTACCGATAATAATTTGAGGTATTGTGAGGACATTTATAAATATGATCCGTCCTTACTAGAAGCGATGAATAACCTGAATTTGAAACCATAAATAAACATACAGATACGAGAGATTATGCCCCCTTATAACGAACGTGAAGTTCTGAAACTCCTTCAGGAGGAGAGTACACAGCGGAAAGGATTTGAAATGATTGTGGGGCAATACAGCGAGCAGTTATACTGGCAGATCCGCCGGATGGTACTGTCGCATGAAGATGCGAACGATCTCCTGCAAAACACTTTCATCAAGGCATGGACGAATATCGATTATTTCCGTGCCGAGGCGAAGCTGTCGACCTGGCTCTATCGCATCGCGCTGAATGAGTGTCTTACCTTTCTGAATAAGCAGCGTGCCATGACTACCGTGGATATTGACGATCCCGAAGCAGTAGTTGTGCAAAAGCTGGAAAGTGACGCCTACTTTTCGGGCGACAAGATACAGGTGTGCTTGCAAAAAGCCCTGCAGACTTTGCCCGAAAAGCAGCGTATGGTGTTCAACCTGAAATACTATCAGGAAATGAAGTACGAAGAGATGTCGGAAATCTTCGGCACGTCGGTCGGTGCACTGAAAGCATCTTATCATCATGCGGTGAAGAAAATTGAGAAGTTTTTAGAAGAAATAGATTAAACCTTTTAAATGAGACACTGTCTAATAAAAAGAGAGGAGAAAAACGTATGAAAGAAGAAGATATTTTATTGAAGAAGCTTGGAAAGGAAAATTCCTTCAAAGTGCCCGATGGTTACTTTGAGAACCTGACTTCGGAGGTAATGAATAAACTTCCTGAAAAAGAGAAAGTTGCTTTTAAGGAAGAACCTGTCAGCACATGGACAAGACTGAAACCATTGCTCTATATGGCAGCTATGTTCGTAGGGGCGGCCTTGATTATCCGGGTAGCGTCAACAGATCATAAACCTGCTGCAGCAGATGATGTAGCGGTGACAGAAGTGGATACTGAAGTAGTCGTATCTGACGAAATGATTGATGTAGCAGTGGATCGTGCCATGCTGGATGATTATTCGTTATACGTCTATCTGAGTGACGCGAGTGTAGAATGATTTATAAAAACTGATTGAATACAGAAAATGAGAAAACTTATCGCATTGGTCGTTTTGTTATGTGGCTTTATGCCTGTTCTTTGGGCTGTTGATGGATGTGATCAGCATTTATCCCGGGAGGAGTTCAGGGCAAAACAAAAAGCTTTCATTATCGAACAGGCTGGATTGAATAAAGAAGAAGCAGCCAAGTTCTTTCCCGTTTATTTTGAACTCCAGGATAAAAAGAAGAAACTGAATGATGAGTCATGGGATTTGATGCGCAAAGGCAAGGATGATAAAACGACGGAAGCTCAATATGCAGAAATCAATGAGAAGGTAGCCAACAACCGTATTGCTGCCGACCAGCTTGATAAAACTTATTTGGGTAAGTTTAAAAAGATTCTTTCAAGCAAGAAGATTTTTCTCGTGCAACGTGCAGAGATGCGTTTTCACCGCGAAATGATAAAAGGTATGAATCGTAGCAAAGACAAGGGAGACGATTCAAAGAAGAAATAAAGAAAACAGAGCGTCCGATTCGTATGAACAGACGCTCTGTTTGAGTAAAATGGAGGCTCTGTCCGGTGGGAATAGAGCCTCTGTTTTTTTATGCCGGTAAGGAAGTTACAGTCCTTTTTTCTTTGCTTCATTCCAAATGGCATCCATCTCTTCGAGAGACATATCTTTCAGACTTTTTCCTTCCTTGATGGTGTGCTCTTCCAGATAATTGAAACGGCGGATAAACTTCTGGTTGGTGAGTTCCAATGCATTATCCGGATTGATTTTATAAAGGCGTGCCGCATTGATGAGGCTGAACATCACGTCGCCGAATTCCGCTTCCGCCTTCTCCTTATCCATGTTGGCCACTTCCTCCTGAAACTCACCTATTTCTTCTTTCACTTTATCCCAAACCTGTTCCCGTTCTTCCCAGTCGAAACCTACATTGCGGGCTTTGTCCTGAATACGGTAAGCCTTGATAAGCGAGGGCAGGGCAGCGGGCACACCGCTTAATACACTCTTATTTCCATCTTTCTCTTTAAGTTTCAACTGTTCCCAGTTCTCGGAAACTTGTCCGGCTGTATCTGCTTTCACCTCTCCGAAGACATGCGGATGGCGGAAAATCAGCTTATCGCACAGCTTGTCGCAAACATCCTTGATATCAAAATCTCCTGTTTCCGAGCCTATCTTAGCATAGAAAGCGACGTGCAATAATACGTCTCCCAACTCTTTACAGATATCCTTCTTGTCATCCTTCATCAAGCATCACAAAGTTCGTAAGTTTCTTCAATCGTATTAGGACGCAGACTTTCATTCGTCTGTTTCCGGTCCCAGGGACATTTAACACGCAGTTCGTCGAGAATGTCCAGGAAGCGTCCAAAGGCTTCCATCTGTTCTTGTCTGGTATGTGACATAAATCTATCTATTTAATTCATTTTTTTCCATTCCTGGTAAGAAATCAATAACCCTACTACTTCCGAGTAGTTCTGGCGGCCACTTTCTATCTTGTTTCCTTTCAGGTAAAGATCGTATATCCAATCCTGTACGGCTCCCACTACCGGGCTATACTTGGCAGCCCAATAGGCTTGATTATTCTTGGCTAATTCAATAATTTCCGGTCGGATGCGTTGAAAGAGTTTTGCATATTCTTCTTCTGAAAGTAATCTTTTTGCATTCCCCAGTACATGCCCCAGTACAGAGAAATATCCGGAGAAACGGATACCCATTGCCTGTGAACGGGTACAAACCTGATAGGCATAGAAATTGGCTTCCGCTTCGCTGGTGATACCTAACAAGTGGGCTAGTTCATGAGCATAAGTGGCGGGGTAGTTAGCGGGAAGCAAATCTCCGTTAAGGGTGAATTCGCAGAAGAAAGGCCCCATGCTACCGGTTACTCCTACCATGGAAATGAACGGAGTAAACAACATGGTCTTTACTCTCGGATGATCGTGTGGAGGTCGGTGCACGCCCAAGCTATCACTTAACTGATTATAGATTCGTACGGTTTCTTCCCGTATCAAATCCTGGTTGATACTATTTACAGGGGTGTACGAACGATTTAATTGGGTGATATAGTCGTCAACGAACTCCTGAAAATTTTCGGGAGTGTAGGCTGTATACGGGATTTCGGTTCGTTGGTAAAAGTTCTTTTGAGAATAATTCAGTCCCCAAGCCAGATAGAACCATACATAAATCCACAACAGATATTCGCCGTCGCGCAATAAAACTTTCTTCCAAGGCAACTTTTTGCGGAGACGGGCATAAATAGGATAAATAATCACGCCCGCGATACTAAGGAAGATAAATAAGTCTCCTATCGCAAAAGGAAATAAATTGGAAAAAAACGACAAAACGTAAGAGATAAAAGGGTAGATTGTTTGCGAATAGATTGTTGCCAGAGCAGGAATCCATTGCGTTAGCCACACCAGGATTAAGATTGCTCCTAAGGCTAAATATCTTACATTTGGCTTCTTTTTCATCATTTGTCTAATATCAGTCAACAAAAATATGCATTAAATAGACGTCGCGCGAAAAAATACCTCTATATTTGCAAAAAATCTGTTAACAATGGCTTTATAACTTGTATAATAGGGAAAGTCATTCAACATAAACCGGATAAAAGATGGCTACATCAGAAGAAATTGAAAAGTATTGCTGGAATTGCGTATCACGTGATTTCGTGAATGGTAAAGATCTTGTTTGTAAGCGCACCAGAGAACTTCCTGCTTTTGAAGAAGAATGTGAAAGTTTTGAGAAAGATGAAGAGCTGGAAAGATTAGCCCCTCCCAAGCCGGAAGACTTCCCGGTATCTATGACAGAAGAAGAAATGCTTGCCGAAGAGAATCTCTCCAAAGGAGTACTGTACGCAGTCGCTGCCTGTATTGTGGGTGCGGTGGCATGGGGACTGATATCTGTTTCTACGGGTCGTCAGATTGGATTTATGCCCATTGCTATCGGATTTATGGTTGGCTTTGCCATGCGGAAAGGGAAAGGAATACGTCCCATTTTCGGAATTATCGGTGCGGCATTATCCCTGATTAGTTGTGTCCTGGGTGATTTCTTTTCCATTATCGGGTATATTTCCCAGGATTATGATATGTCCTATTTCGACGTTCTGGTAAGTGTGGACTATGGAGAAATATTCTCTATTATGCTGGAAAATGTGATGTCAATGACTGCTTTATTCTACGGATTCGCTCTTTATGAGGGGTATAAATTCTCTTTCCGTGCACAGAAACACCCCGAGGGTGGTAAGATTTGAATTTAAATTATTAATTTTGCACCCGTTATTTTTAGAATATACATTATCATATACATAAAACAATATGGAATTAGCAAGTAAGTACAATCCCGCTGACGTGGAAGGAAAATGGTATCAGTATTGGCTGGACAACAAACTCTTTAGTTCAAAACCCGACGGACGTGAACCTTACACAGTCGTCATTCCGCCCCCGAACGTCACCGGTGTGTTGCACATGGGACACATGCTTAATAATACCATTCAGGATATTTTAGTTCGTCGTGCCCGTATGGAAGGCAAGAATGCCTGTTGGGTACCGGGAACTGACCATGCTTCTATTGCTACTGAAGCTAAAGTAGTAAACAAACTCGCTGCCTGGCTGTATCAAGAAAACCGACCTGACTCGTGACGAATTCCTGAAACATGCCTGGGCGTGGACAGAAGAACATGGAGGTATTATCCTGAAACAGCTGCGCAAACTAGGTGCATCCTGCGATTGGGACCGTACAGCATTCACCATGGACGAGAAACGCAGTGAAAGTGTACTGAAAGTTTTTGTAGACCTGTTCAATAAAGGTTTGATCTATCGCGGTGTACGCATGGTAAACTGGGACCCAAAAGCACTGACAGCTCTTTCTGACGAGGAAGTGATCTACAAAGAAGAGCACGGAAAACTGTATTATCTCCGTTACAAAGTAGAAGGTGATGCTGAAGGACGCTATGCGGTAGTGGCAACTACCCGCCCTGAAACAATCATGGGTGACACAGCGATGTGTATCAATCCCAATGACCCGAAAAACCAATGGCTGAAAGGCAAGAAAGTGATCGTTCCGCTGGTAAACCGCGCCATCCCTGTGATTGAAGATAATTATGTAGACATCGAATTTGGTACAGGTTGCCTGAAAGTGACTCCTGCTCATGACGTAAACGACTATATGCTTGGCGAAAAATATAACTTGCCCAGCATTGATATCTTCAATGATAACGGAACACTGAGCGAAGCTGCCGGTATGTATATCGGCATGGATCGTTTCGACGTTCGTAAACAGATAGAGAAAGACCTCGAAGCTGCCGGATTGCTGGAAAAGGTAGAAGCTTATACTAATAAGGTAGGTTTCTCGGAACGTACCAATGTAGCCATCGAACCGAAACTGTCCATGCAGTGGTTCTTGAAGATGCAACATTTTGCAGACATGGCATTGCCTCCTGTAATGAATGATGAACTGAAATTCTATCCTGCCAAATACAAGAACACCTACAAAAACTGGCTGGAAAATATCAAAGACTGGTGTATCAGCCGCCAGCTTTGGTGGGGACATCGCATCCCTGCTTACTTCCTCCCGGAGGGCGGTTATGTGGTAGCTGCTACAGCAGAAGAAGCATTGGCAAAAGCGAAAGAGAAAACCGGCAATGCCGCCTTGACAATCGAAGATCTCCGTCAGGACGAAGATTGTCTGGATACCTGGTTCTCTTCCTGGTTGTGGCCTATCTCTTTGTTCGACGGAATTAACAATCCGGGTAACGAAGAAATCAACTATTACTATCCGACCAGCGACCTTGTGACAGGACCGGATATTATCTTCTTCTGGGTAGCCCGTATGATTATGGCAGGCTACGAGTACGAAGGACAGATGCCGTTCAAAAACGTTTATTTCACAGGCATCGTACGCGACAAACTGGGACGTAAGATGTCAAAGTCTTTGGGTAATTCACCCGACCCGTTGGAGTTGATCGAGAAATACGGAGCCGATGGAGTACGTATGGGTATGATGCTTGCCGCTCCCGCAGGAAACGATATTCTTTTCGATGACGCACTTTGCGAACAGGGACGTAACTTCTGCAACAAGATATGGAATGCTTTCCGTCTGATTAAGGGCTGGACAAATGCCAAAGGTACTATTGAGATTCCTACCGATGCACATCTGGCAGTTCAGTGGTTTGACCAAAGACTGGATGCGGCAGCTGTTGAAGTGGCCGATCTCTTCTCCAAATATCGTTTGAGCGAAGCGTTGATGCTGGTTTACAAACTGTTCTGGGATGAATTCTCTTCTTGGCTGTTGGAAATCGTGAAACCTGCTTATGGACAGCCTGTTAATGGCTTTATTTATAGTATGGTTCTTAGCTCTTTCGAGCGTCTGCTTGAATTGCTGCATCCTTTTATGCCATTTATCACAGAAGAATTGTGGCAACAACTGCGTGAGCGTGAACCGGGTGAAAGTTTGATGGTTACTCAACTGTTTGAACCGGTCGGAGCAAATGAACAATTCCTGGCAGAGTTTGAAGTAGCTAAGGAAATCATCAGTAATGTCCGTAGCATCCGTTTGCAGAAGAACATTGCTCTGAAAGAAGAACTCGAATTGCAGGTTGTAGGCACTCATCCGGTAGAGAAATTGAATCGGTGATTATCAAGATGTGTAACCTGTCTTCCGTAACAGTGGTAGAAAGCAAATCAGAAGGTGCTTCTTCTTTCATGATAGGAACGACCGAATTTGCCGTGCCATTGGGTAATATGATTGACGTGGAAGCCGAAATCGCCCGTATGGAAGCCGAATTGAAGCATAAAGAAGGATTCTTGCAGGGAGTGATGAAGAAACTCAGCAACGAGAAATTCGTCAATAATGCTCCGGCTGCCGTTCTTGAACTGGAACGTAAGAAGCAAGCCGATGCAGAGAGCATCATTAATTCTTTGAAAGAAAGTATTGCGGCTTTGAAGAAATCATAATCCTTTGATACTTAATTTTATATAATAAAGGGCATCTCAATTCGTTTTGGGATGCCTTTTTTTTGCACTAAAGAAATTAATACTATCTTTGCTTCCGCTATTTATAGAATACCACAAATGAAACAATCGTTACGGATCATTCCATTCCTCCTTGGATTATTCCTTTTTATTGAAGGGTTCTTATCACCTGCGTCAGCCCGAACCGAAAATACAAATAAAGAAGTACTGGTTTTAAACTCGATTAATTTCAATCTGCCTTGGGCTAAAAACTTTTATTGGTGTCTTCATGATGCTCTTCAGAAACAAAGAATTTCTGTGAAGGCGGAATCGCTTTCCGTACCTGCTCTGGTGAATGAGATGGAGGCGAATGCCGTAGTCACCCATTTGCGTCAGAAGTATCCGGAACCTCCCACTGCTATCGTGATGATTGGAGATCCGGGATGGATTGTTTGCCGCGAATTATTTGATGATGTATGGAAAGAAGTTCCGGTAATCGTGACAAATGCCCGCGACCATTTACCTGCTTCTCTTGAGGTCTTATTATCTCATGCCCCGTTGACGGAAGCCAATACAGTTTCCGGCGATGAATGGAGGCGGGGATATAATATAACTATCTTGAAGCAATATTATTATGTAAAGGAGACAATCGATTTAATTTATAAACTGATACCTGATATGGAACGTCTGGCGTTTATCTCCGACGATAGGTATATCAGTGAAGAAACTCGCGGAGATGTAAAGGAAGCTGTAGAAGAGAACTTCCCGGACTTGAATCTGGATTTACTTTCCACCACTCAATTATCTACAGAAATGTTGTTGGATACTTTACGTTGTTATAAACCGAATACGGGAATCATTTATTATTCTTGGTTTGAGTCGCATAACAAAAATGATAATAACTATCTTTTTGATCATATTCAGGAAGTGATTGTCAATTTTACTCCATCTCCATTGTTTTTACTTTCTCCCGAAGACTTGTCGAATAATACTTTTGCAGGAGGATATTACGTTTCGACGGAATCGTTCTGTAAATCTTTGCTGGAAATACTTGGTCGTGTCTTGGATGGAGAACAGGCACGTGATATTCCCGGTGGGGCGGGAGGAGAAGGAAGTGCCAATCTCTGCTATCAAGTGTTGAAATCCTACAATATACCTTCTTCCCGCTATCCAGACGATGCGGTTTATGTCAATGAGCCCAAGACTTTTTTTCAACAGTATTACATTCAAATACTTTCCTGTTCATTCTTTTTGTTGATTTTGATTGTTGCTATCATATATTATATCAGCATTCTTCGGAAAGCATATAGTCGCCTGCATGAAGCAATGGAAAAAGCGGAACAGGCCAATCAATTGAAATCCGCATTCCTGGCTAATATGAGTCATGAGATACGTACCCCCTTGAATGCCATTGTAGGATTCTCCAATATGCTTCCTCATGTAGAAAACCGTGAAGAAATGTCCGAATATGTAGAACTCATTGGAACAAATACGGATTTGTTGCTCCAGTTGATTAATGATATTCTGGATTTGTCGAAGATTGAAGCCGGTACATTCGATTTCTATCCTGCCTTGATTGATGTGAACCAGACGCTTGAAGAAATCGAGCAAAGTATGCAGCTACGTCTTCGGCACAATAATGTGACTTTCACATTTGCGGAGAGACTGTCCCAATGTACATTGTATACGGATAAGAACCGTTTGATTCAGCTGCTTGCCAATTTTGCAGTTAACGCCATCAAATTTACAGAGGTGGGTACTATCCGTATGGGATATCGTTTGCTTGATCCTGAAACGATTTATTTTTATGTGTCGGATACAGGCTGTGGAATGTCTTCTGAACAGTGTATTCATGTCTTCGAACGGTTTGTGAAGTACAATTCCTTTGTGCAAGGTACCGGACTGGGACTTTCTATCTGCCATACGATTGTAGACCGCTTGGGAGGGAAAATAGGAGTGGAGTCGAAAGAGAACAAAGGATCTACTTTCTGGTTTACCTTACCTTATCGGCAGAATTAATGCTTTACTTCTTTCCAATCTATCAGTAGATAAGTTGCTATACTCTTATTGCAAACTTCCTTTCCCTTATTGGATAAGTTGTCTTTGACCAAGAAGAAACTATAAACGCAAGTTCTGATTGTATAATTGCAAGTTGCATTTATATAACCGGAACTTGCAGTTGTATAAATGAAGCTTGCAATTATAGTTTTCTCGTAGCCAAAAAGAAGTTTGGCAGTAGGGGAATGCAAGTTTACCTCTAATACAACGGAAGTTATCTATTAGTACTTTAATAGACAGATAGTAATAGATAAGAAAATAGATGGTTGGTTTTAAGGAAATAGAATCGGTAGTAATAATGGCAGATAATCCTTTAAATCTACGCGTAGTTGCTTTAATGCTTGTTGAATACGGTAATCTACTGTTTTGGGAGATATTCCCAGAATTTCCGCTATTTCTTTATAACTCATATCCCGGAACCTATGCATCACAAAAGCTTCCCGATAACTTTCCGGCAATGTGGCGATGGCATCCTTGATGCGTTGTGTCAACTCTTCAACTTGATAAAGATCCGTATCTTGCAGCATCTCCTGCATCTCTTCATAAAATCGAGTGTCGGCACGTTGGGTGGCATCAATATGTGCAAGCTTGTTCAGAGCTTTGCGGTATATCATTTTAAAGAGGTATGAACTAAGTGAAGTTTCGATAATCAGATTTTCTCTGTTTTCCCAAATCCATAAAAGAGAGTCCTGCACAATTTCTTCCGCATCTTCCAGATCTACAAAACGATGACCATAAGCACACAGTGCCGGATAATACCTCCGAAACAGTGCATCAAATGCTTTTTGGTCGCCTCGCTGTATAGCAGATAATAGGAAATTGCTTTCTGACAGGTGAACTTCTTTCATGTATTAGTTTGATATTTCACTGCAAATATAGCTTTTTTATAAGAAAACAAAGATTTTCTGAAAAAAAATGAGATTTGGTTTAGGAATTCCACAAGTCTCTCTTGTCTTATAGTAAAAGGCAATAAAATACGAATATGGATAAGACTGATAAAAATACAATAGAAGAATTGCTTCCCCGTTATTGTGAGGGACTGGCAACGGAAGAAGAGCGTCTGCAGGTTGAGATGTGGATGGATGAGTCGGAAGAAAACCGGCGGATGGCCAAACAGATACATGCTCTTTATCTTGCTACAGATACCGTTCACATCATGACGAAAGTTGACACAGAGAAAGCATTGACAAAGGTGAAAAGTAGAATGACAGGTAACAGACAAAGGAAAACGACATGGTGGGAATGGGCGCAACGTGCGGCAGCAGTGCTGTTCATTCCACTTCTCGTTACTCTGATGGTACAACATTGGGGAGGAAGCGAACAGGAATTGGCACAAATGATGGAAGTGAAAACAAATCCCGGAATGATGACTTCTCTGACATTGCCCGATGGCACATTGGTTTTCCTGAATTCCGAATCTACCTTGAGTTATCCCTCACGCTTCGATAGCGACACGAGAAATGTAACATTGCAGGGAGAGGCTTATTTTGAAGTAGCCAAGAACCCGGAAAAGAAGTTTATAGTTTCTACTTCCCACCAATCACAGATCGAAGTACTGGGAACTCATTTTAATGTAGAGGCTTATGAAAAAGAAGACCGGATTGCAGCAACATTGGTTGAAGGAAAGATAGGTTTTATTTATTCATCTGACAATGGCTCGAAAAAGGTGCTGATGGATCCCGGACAGAAGCTGGTCTATGATACAAGAGACAGTAAAGTGCAGCTTTATGCCACCTCCGGTGAGTCGGAAATAGCTTGGACAGAGGGGAAAATCATTTTCAAAGACACCCCTTTAGAAGAAAGCTTGCGAATGTTGGAGAAACGATATAACGTAGAATTTATAATAAAGAATGAACGTTTGAAAAAATACTCATTTACCGGAACATTTACCCATCAGCGTTTAGAAAGAATATTGGAATATTTTAAAATCTCATCCCGAATTCGTTGGCAATACATAGATTCTGCTGATATAAAAGATGAGAAGAGCAGAATAGAGATTTATTGATTTACAAACCTTAAAAAATGAATAATATGAAAAATAGAGCTCCTTAAAAGAAAAACATACGGGAAAATATTGGCGTATCTTCCCGTATGAAAAATAAGTAAATCTTTCTACCGCTTGTTTGGCGACAAGCTTAGATATACTTTTTATTAACTTTAAGTCATTACAAAAGTATGAAAAATAATTGTAGTATCCAATTATTACGGATGATAAACTCGTTTTGGATTACCTTAAAACAAATTCCACTATCTATGAAACTATTTATTATTTGCCTCATTTGTTCTGTCAGTATCACATGGGCTACTGAAGCATATGCACAGCAAGCAATGATAAGCATTGATGTGCGTAATCAAACAGTAGGGGAAATATTGAAGGAAATAGAATCTCAATCCGATTTTGATTTTTTTTTCAACAATAAACATGTTAATTTGGAACGTCGTGTTTCTGTATCTGCTAATAATAGTAATATCTTTCAAGTATTGAAAGAGGTTTTTGCCGGTACTGATGTGAAATTTTCTGTGTTGGATAAGAAGATAATCTTGTCAACAGACATAATATCACCCGAGCAAGATAAACAAATGAAAGTTGTTGGTAAAGTTGTTGATAGGAATGATGAACCTGTAATAGGAGCAACTGTTAAAGAAAAAAACGGCTCGGGGGGAACTGTAACTGATATTGGAGGAAACTTTAATTTGTCCGTATCATCGGATAATGCGATGATTGATGTTTCTTATGTTGGTTATCAGTCTCAGACAGTTAAGGTGAGAGAAGGGAAAAATATTAAGATAGTTTTAGAGGAAGATACAAAACTGCTTGAAGAAGTGGTAGTGGTAGGTTATGGTACACAGAAGAAGGTAAACTTGACCGGTTCTGTAGCTACAATTTCCTCTAAAGATATTGCAGAAACTCATGCCAGCAATACTTCTACTTTGTTGGCAGGTCGGTTACCTGGTGTGATTTCAATGGCAGCAAATGGATTTCCGGGGCAAGGAGCATCGGTGTTGATTCGTGGAAAATCATCTTGGAACGATGCGCCTGTGTTATATGTTGTAGATGGAATTCAGGTGGATAAAGAAGCTTTTGATGCGATTAATATTGATGAAATAGAAAATATTTCTGTTTTGAAAGATGCATCGGCGGCAGTATATGGTTCTCGTGCTGCTAATGGAGTAATATTGGTAACGACGAAACGGGGTGAGAATGGCAGACCTAAATTCTCTTTTTCTACAAATTTGGGTATTTCCACACCTACTGCCTATCCAGAATTACTCAATGCTTATGAGTATGCAACTCTATGGAATGAAGCGCAGACTAATATGGGATACGATATAAATAACTCCTCGGACGCACATCTGTTTTACGATGAAGAACAAATAAGAAGAGCGCAGACAGAGGGATCCGACTGGTTTGGAGAAACTTTTAAAAAACATTCATTGAATCAGAAATATAATATGAGTGTGAATGGTGGGAGTGACCGGATTAAATATTTTATGTCTTTAGGATATTTACATGATGAAGGGATGTATGATGGGATTGATTATAAACGTTATAACTTGAGAGCCAATGTTGATGCTAAGATTAATAATTATATAAATGTCCGTTTGGATTTGGAGGGGATGGAAAGCACGTTGGAACAACCACAAGTTAGTTCCGCCTCACTTTTTGAATATGTTGTCAGACGGAGTCCGATGGATAAAATATATAACACGGACGGTAGCTACTATGATATGGGTAGCAGACATCCGTTGGCAGAACGTGATGATAGCGGATATAAAAGAAATAAAAAGAACAATTATCGTGCAAAGCTGGGTTTTGATATAAAAATTCCTTATGTGGATGGTTTAAAATTTAATGCTTTGTTTAGTTACGTACGAGGTGCGAATCATTCGAAGTCATTTTTAACACCTTATTCTCTTTATTTGTTAGGAGACGACGGTAGCGTTGCCAATGAACGCATATTTGGTAAAACTTCTCTTTCAGAAGAAATGTATATTGGTCATAATATGACATCCACTTTGACACTGACATATAATAAAAAAATAAAAGGGCATTCTGTTTCCGGATTATTGGTATATGAACAATTTGAATCACTAGGATCAACGTTGGGAGCTTCCAGAACCAATTTCCCCTTTACATCCATTGACCAGTTATTTGCAGGAGGAGACGATGAAGAACAATCAAATTGGGGAAATCCTTCTCAGGATGCTCGTAAAGGTTTTATAGGTCGTTTTAACTATGATTATAAGGGTAAATACTTAGCGGAGTTTTCTTTTCGTTATGACGGTTCATTAAAATTTCATCCGGATCGTAGATGGGGATTTTTTCCTTCAGTGTCTTTGGGATGGCGGTTATCGGAAGAAGCTTTCATGAAGAAGTTTTCTAATTTGGATAATTTGAAAGTCAGAGGTTCGTATGGCATTTTAGGTAATGACGCTGTAGGAGGCTGGCAATGGTTGACTAACTATTCGTTTGGTGACGCTTACATTTTTAATCAGACTCCTATAAAATCGATAGTCAGTGGTGGTATTCCGAATGTAGATTTGACTTGGGAAAAAACAGCGACATTCAATTTTGGGGTGGATGCATCTATTTATAAAGGATTGCTTTCTGTGGAAGCGGATGTGTTCTATAAACGTACGTACGATATCTTAGGTTCAAGGAACGCGTCAATGCCGCAAACTTTTGGTGCAACTTTGCCTTCTGAAAACTATGGGGTTGTAAAAGTTAAGGGGTTTGAACTGCAAGTAAAACATGATAATAAAATAGGAGACTTTCGGTATCATGTAGGTGGAAATGTCAGTTGGGCGAGAAATAAGGTTGTAGAAAAGGATTATGCGGCAGGAGCAGAACCATGGAATAATCCGATAGGAAAGACAATGGGGTATCGGGCGTGTTTTGTGGCACTGGGATTATTTCAGAGTGACGAAGAAGCCGCTGCATGGCCTCGGTTCAAAGGAACTCAGCCGACGGCTGGTGATGTGAAGTATGCGGATTTAAACAACGATGGGATTATAGACGAGCGCGATAAAAAAGTTGTTTCTCCCTATAGCAATACGCCTGAAATAATGTTTGGCTTGAATCTATCAGCTTCATGGAAAGGTTTCGATTTTAGTGCTTTGTTCCAAGGTGCTGCCAATAGGAATGTGATGTTAGGTGGTTTTGCTACCCAAATGTTTATTAACGGAGATGCTAATTTGCCTAGGTATTTGTATGAAGATCGTTGGACTCCGGATAATCGTGATGCACGTTATCCTAAAGCATGGGGACCCGATCATCCTTCAAATAATAAATCTTCTACATTTTGGTTGATTAATGGTAACTATGTCCGATTAAAGAATGTGGAATTAGGATATTCCATATCAAAAGATATATTGTCGAGAGTGGGAGTAGACCGTTTGCGTATATATGTTGGAGGAAGCAATTTATTCTCTATAGATCACATGCCGGGTTATGATCCGGAAAAACAGGATGGAGGACCGAATTATTATCCTCAGCAAAAGGTTTTCAACATGGGAGTAAACATAACTTTTTAAATGAGTATACAATGAAAAAATATATATTTTATTTAATCGCATTTTTAGCTATTTCTTGCGAAGATGTTTTGGATAAAAAGAATTTAGGTGCTATTGATGATTCGTATGTATGGAGTGATCCGAATATGATAGAATTGAACGTTAATTCGTTTTATGCCAATTGGATGCCGGCTGGTTTGTTTAAGCAATCTGCACTTATTCAAAATGGGATTATTTCGGATGAAGCTCGTAGTGGATATAATGGTCGTGCGGTGAATATTATTAATGGAGTACGTTTTGGGGCGGATCGTACAGATGTGCCTTTCAAAATTGGTATTATGGCGGCATACGCAAAGCCAATGAGTTTTTGCAGAATATTGAAGAACGTTATATTTTGCCGGCTAACGCTACTCAAGCCCAGAAGGAGCAACGTGATCGTTTTATCGGAGAGGTGAGATTTTATCGTGCTCATTTGTATTGGGAGATGATAAAAGTGTATGGAGGTGTGCCCATCATAACTCAAGTCATAGATAAAGATGAAACAGATGAGAGTTTGTTATATCCTAAAAGAAATACTACAGACGAGAGTTTCACTTTTATCATTAAAGAATTGAAAGAGGCTGCGGATTTATTACCGGTTACATACAGTGGAGATAATTGGGGAAGAATAACAAAAGGGGCTGCACTCGCATATTGCGCAAGAATACAATTGTATAGGGCAAGTCCGATGTTTAATCCGTCTAATGAAAAGAAATATTGGGAAGATGCGTACGACACCTATAAAGATGTGATTGGATTAGATGTCTATGATTTGCATCCGACGTTCTCGGACATTTGGAAAGAAAAAGGAGAAAACAATAAAGAAATTATATGGTTTAAAGATTATAAAAAGGGAACCATTACTCACGGTTGGGATGCTGGTAATATGATGCGTTCGCAAGCAGTGGGCGATGCGACAGCCAATTGTCCGGTGCAGTAGTTAGTCGATGCGTTTCCTATGAAAGATGGCACTCCGTATGTAAAGAGTAATCCGGAAACCAATCCGTATGATTATCGTGATCCTCGACTAAGAGAGACTGTAGTGTGGAATGGAGATACATATGGACCAAGAAAAGAAAAAGTATACACATTTGTTTCTGAATCTACCGACCCTAATTCTCCTATGTATAATTTTGATGGAATCGATTCTCATCAATCGGCGACAAGTACAGGATATTATATGAGAAAAATGAAAGATGAATCTTTGGACGGTACGAAAGGTGATTATGGATATGGAAAAGGAAGCTATACACAATGGGTCGAACTCCGATATGCCGAAGTATTATTGGGCTTGGCTGAAGCTGCAAATGAAATAGGAGAAACGGAGGAAGGGGTAGAACAAATAAAATTGATTCGCAAGCGTGCTGGCATATTGCCGGGAGAAAATAAACGTTATGGAATACCTGAAAATATATCTGTGGATGATTTCAGAACGTTAGTTCAAAATGAAAGATATATAGAATTGGCTTTTGAGGACAAACGTTATTGGGATTTGCGACGTTGGAAATTGGCACATTTGAAGTTGAATAATCAGTTAACAGCAATGGAAATACGCAAAAAAATAAACGGTGAGGAGATTTCATATACGTATACGCGTCGTGTTCAGCGTCACGATAAAACAAACAAGCCTGTGTTTTTAGAAAAATTCTATTTTCTTCCTTTGCCTAAAGAAGAGTTGCTTAGGAATCCGAACTTAGAACAAAATGAAGAATGGAAATAAAAGAATATGATTATGAAAAAGATTTATTTATATATATTAGTGTGTGTGTTAGTTGGTTATTCATGTGATGACATGAATGATTTTGAGCAAGGAATATTAAAAGGGTACGTGTTGGATGCTGTAACAGGAGAGGGATTGGCGGATGTTGATGTGGTTCTGGAACCTGTTGTTGCAGCAAATGGTAGTGTGACTTCAAAATCTGACGGTCATTTTAATTTATCGCGTTTAGTTGCGGGTACATACAGTGTGAATGTTCGTAAGAACGGAGCTTCCATTATAGATAATGCTCAGGATGAAATAACGATAACGGATGGTTGTGTTCTTAATAAGGAATATAAACTGACTCCCAGGATTTCAGTTTTTGATTTTAATGTTGATTATGACAAGAATGATCCTACGAAATTTGTGGTTCATTTCAAGGCACGAGGAAATCAAGGGAATAAGTTTAATTATTATTCTGTGATGTGGAACGAATATCCGAATTTTATATTTGCGGACTTGCCTAATACTCAAAGAAAGGCAGTAAAACATGCGACTTCAGAAGAAGCGGAAGTTACATACGAAGTGAGTGGATTGGATTTAAAAAGAGGAACGACATATTATATCCGTGTAGGAGTAACTCATATAGCCAATGGCGGAGATTACAATCATAGTAGAATGATTCCGATCAAATTTGAGTAAGTAATTATATTTTCTCGATAAATACTAGTTGTAGGAGGGAATTGTCCCTCCTGCTTTAGAATTATTTGCCGTAAAAATGCAAATATTATATGAGTAAACAACTGCAACAAACATACCTTTAGAGTTAAAATGAATCAAAGATGAGAAATAACTTTTTTCTTTCCGGATTGTGTTTATTAACCGCTTCTCAAAATCTGGAAGCAAAGGATAATAAACTGGAGAATGTGAATATACTTTTTATTCAAGCAGACCAACATCGTTATGACTGTACAGGATTTTCTCAAAGGGGACTCGTGAAAACTCCTAATATAGATAAATTGGCTTCAGAAGGAGTTGTTTTCACCAATTCCTATTCATGTATACCAACAAGTTGTCCTGCTCGTCAAAGTTTGATTTCCGGTAAATGGCCGGAACAACATAAGGGACTTTGGAATTATGATATAACGCTGCCTGTCACTCCTTTCAATGGTCCGACGTGGACCGAGAAATTATCAGAGAAAGATATTAAGATGGGATATGTTGGTAAATGGCATGTCAGCGATCGGAAATCACCGAAGGATTTTGGATTTGATGATTATATACCGGAGTGGAGTTATAATAATTGGCGTAAGAAAAATAATCTGCCGGATTATGTATGGCAAGATTCCCGGTGGGTAATGGGAGGATATGATCCGGTTGATAAAATGCAGTCCCGTACACATTGGTTGGCACAACGTGTCATAGAAATGATAAAGAAATATCAGTCCGAAGGTAAAAAGTGGCATATTCGTTTTGATACGAGTGATCCGCATTTGCCATGTTATCCTGTTCGTGAATTTCTAGAAATGTATGATAAGAATAAGATACAGGAATGGCCAAACTACAAAGATAATTTGTCGAATAAGCCTTATATCCAAAGACAACAGATCTATAATTGGGAGTTGGAAGATTCTGACTGGAAGATGTGGCAAGGATATTTGCAGCGTTATTTTGGCAATATAACTCAACTGGATGATGCTGTGGGTATGGTTATTGAGGCTTTGAAAGAAATGGGAGTGTATGATAATACACTTATTGTATATACAACTGACCATGGAGACGCTGCCGGTTCGCATAATATGGTGGATAAGCACTATGTTATGTATGAAGAGGAAGTGCATGTACCTTTGGTAATGAAAATTCCCGGAGTACCACATCGGATAGTCGATCAATTTGTCAATAATCAATTGGATATGGCTGCTACGTTTTGTGATATGTATCAGTTGGATTATAAAACACAAGGAGAATCCTTATTTCCTTTGATTGAGGGAAAAAAGGAATCGTTAGGAGAATGGCGGAAATATGCGTTCAGTAATTACAACGGCACAACAATTTGGTCTGTTTGTGCAACGTATGATACGTGACAAGCGTATGAAATATGTATGGAACCTTACAGATACGGATGAATTGTATGATTTGGAAAGTGATCCTTGGGAATTGAATAATCTAGTTTATTCGAAAGAATATAAAGTGGAACTTGTTCGTATGAGAAAAGCTCTTTATGAGGACTTAAAACATAGAAGAGATCCGCTGATTTGGCAAGATGCGGCAAAAAGGCAACTGATTGATAATAAAAAGTTGTAATATTGGGAGTATAATCACTATTCGTAGGATTTTAGTCAGTAACAATTGTAATATTTCAGTAGGTATAAACAATAATAAAATGTATGATAGAATGAAACGTCCAAATATAACGAAACTCTGTTTGTCTACTTTTTGTGCACTGCCGTTCTTGAGTTTTGCACAGAAACGTCCGCATATTATTCTAATCTTTACGGATCAGCAGAATGTAAATGCTATGAGTGCAGCGGGTAATCCATTTCTATGTACTCCAAATATGGATGCTTTGGCTAATGATGGAATTCGTTTTACGAATGTTTATTGTACCTCTCCTGTTTCCGGACCTTCACGTGCAAGTATTGTGACAGGGCTAATGGCTCGTGAAGCAGGAGTTGAATGGAATGATAATTCAAAATTGAGAGAAGGTATACAAACCGTTGGTGACTTGTTGGGTGAGAATGGCTATCGGACTGTGTGGGCAGGGAAATGGCATATTCCAGAAATCTATCCGCAGCGCTCAAAAGACAGCGTTAAATATTTGCATGGTTTTGAATTACTCCCTTTTTGGGACGCACCTAACAAACATTGGCTGTTGGGAGCGGAAACAGATCCTCCATTGACGGACGCAGTCGTTTCGTTCTTGGATAGTTATGATAAAAGAGAGAAACCCTTATTTTTGGCGGTCAGTTATCACAATCCTCACGATATTTGTATGTATCCCCGTAAAGTCGGTTGGGAAACAATGTCGGATTCTTTGTTGAATCTCAGTCCTTTCGGCAAATATAAATTACCGGAACCGATGGGGATACACCCTGATTCGTTGTCTTATTTACCGCCATTGCCAGGAAATTTTACTATAAATGTAGATGAGCCGGAATTTGTCATTGACAAACGCACCAAGTCTAACTCTTATGGTGATGAGGTCCAGTTATCGTCCCTGTTTTCTAAAAGAGAATGGCAGGCTTATTTAAATTCATATTATAGATTGACGGAATTGGTTGATAAGGAAGTCGGGAAGGTGGTTGAAGCCTTGAAACGTAATGGAATGTATGAAAATTCTCTTATTATATTCACTTCAGATCATGGTGACGGTATGGCTGCCCATGAATGGGCGGCGAAACTTAGTTTTTATGAAGAGTCTGTTAAAGTCCCTTTGATTATGGTATTGCCGGAAAAGTTACAGCGAGGAGCCGTTAATTCTAATTTAGTATCTTTAGCCGACCTTGTTCCGACATTTTGTGATTATGCCAAAGTGAGAGCGAAGACGAATTTTGCGGGAATGAGTTTGCGCCGGGCTATATTTCCAACCGAAGAACGGTGGCGTGATTTTATTGTGGCGGAATTGGCGGATCATTTGAAAGACAGAACAAGGAAAGGGCGTATGATTCGTACCGGGCGTTATAAATATACTATATATTCATCAGGTGAACGTAACGAGCAATTGTTTGACTTGATGACGGATCCTGGTGAAACAATAAATCTGGCTTATTCGAAGGATTATCGGAAGATTCTTGAAAAGCACCGTAATTTATTGGGTGAATGGATGAAAGAACGCAATGATAATTTTAAAATAGTGACTTATGAGAAATAATATATGTTTTGTATATCTTTTATTACTGATCGTTTTGCCAGTTTGTTCAAAGAATGTTTCGCATTTTAGCATTTATGAAATAATGTGTGAGCAACAAGTTGAACCGTTGGGTATAGAAAATAAGTCTCCGCGTTTTAGTTGGAAGGTTGTATCACAGCAACGTGCTTATCGTCAATCTGCTTATCGTATATTGGTGACAGATATTGAGGGTGCCTTAGCGGCTGACGAAGGTACTATCTGGGATTCAGGAAAGTGTTTTTCTTCAAATTCTGTTCTTATTCCTTTTCAAGGTAGGGAGCTTCATTCTGCGACTAGATATTATTGGAAAGTCAAAGTTTGGAATGAAGCAGGCGAAGAGTCCGTATGGAGCAAGCAGGGATCGTTTGTGACTGGGATGATGAAGGAACGTGACTGGGGAAAAGCCCAGTGGATTGCTTTAGAAAAGGATGATCCGGAGAAAAATTTATATCCGGGAATACATGCTCCGTTGGTTGGGAAGATGATTGGTGGACGGAAAGTAGGGGGATATAAATTGCCTATGTTCCGAAAAGAGCTGCTTATAAACAAAGAAGTCAAAGAAGCAATTGTGAATATTTCGGGATTGGGACATTTTGATTTCTATGTAAACGGGGAGAAAGTAGGGAACCATTTTTTAGACCCAGGATGGACAAATTATGCAAAAACGGCTCTTTATCTGACTTTTGACGTGACACCGTTATTGAAAAAAGAGAATGTATTGGGAGTTATATTGGGAAACGGCTTTTATAATGTACCTCGTGAGCGCTATTTCAAACAATTGATTTCTTTTGGGGCTCCCAAAGTAAAATTGGTTTTGTCTTTGAAGTATACAGATGGTTCTTCCGAGTTGGTTGTTACGAACCGGAACTGGAAAGTATGTGAAAGTCCGATAACTTATTCGAGCATTTATGGAGGAGAGGATTATGATGCTAGAAAATATCAGTCTTCTTGGATGAACCCCGGGTTTAATGATGATTTGTGGACAGCCCCGGTTATTACAAAAACAGAGATGGAACTGAAAGTTCAAACCTCTGCTCCGCTTACTGTACGTGATCAGCTTCCTGTTGTCCGGAAATATCAGAATTCGAAAGGAAATTGGATCTTTGATTTTGGACAGAACTTCTCAGGAATCGTCCGTTTGAAAGTAAGAGGTTATGGCGGGCATAAAGTAACGATGAAGCCCGGAGAACTTCTGGAGAAGGATAGTACGGTCAATCAACGGGCATCGGGCGGGCCTTATTTTTGGAGTTACACATTGAGTGGAAAAGGTGTAGAAGAATGGCATCCGCAGTTTACTTATTATGGATTCAGGTATGTTGAAGTATCTGGTGCTGAAAAGCTTGAGTTGATAGAATTGGCGGGGATGCATACTACAAATTCAGCTCCGGAAGTAGGACATTTTTCTTGCTCTTTGCCGATGTTTAATAAGATATATGAATTGATTGACTGGTCGGTACGTAGTAACTTAGCAAGTATTTTGACAGACTGTCCTCACCGGGAGAAACTTGGATGGCTTGAAGTGGCTCACCTTATGCAGTATGCTATGCAGTACAGGTATCAGTTGAATGGTTTGTACAGTAAAGTAATGGGGGATATAAAAAAGATTCTCAGACACCGGAAGGTATTGTGCCCTCCATTGCTCCGGAGTATGTACGATTTGCTGATGGATTTGAGAATTCTCCGGAATGGGGGAGTGCATTTATTATTATACCTTGGTATATTTACAAGTGGTATGGAGATAAAAGTCTGTTATCTGCTTATTATCCATATATGAAGAGATATTTGGAATATTTATCGACTCGTGCGGATGATTATATTGTTGCTTATGGTTTGGGTGATTGGTTTGATCTGGGACCTAAGCATCCGGGATATTCGCAGTTGACATCGAATGGGGTGACGTCAACTGGTATGTATTATTACAATGCGACGATAATGTGCAAATAAGATTATGGCTGCTTGTATCCGAAAAGCCTATAATGAAAAATTCTACAATACCGCGACTAAGCAATATGACCGCAATAGTCAGACGGCAAACGCAATCTCTTTATATTTTGGCTTGGTGGAAGAATATAATCGGGAAGTTGTATTTCAGAACCTGGTTGATGATATTCAGAACCGTAATTATGCCTTGACATCTGGAGATATCGGCTATCGTTATCTGTTGAGAGTCTTAGAGGAAAATGGAGATTCAGATATTATTTATAAAATGAATACAAAATATGATGTACCCGGATATGGATGGCAGCTGGCTTATGGTGCCACTGCGCTGACGGAATCCTGGCAGGCATATGGATTCGTATCGAATAATCATTGTATGCTTGGGCATTTGATGGAATGGTTCTTTAGTGGTTTGGGAGGTATAAGCCAACAAACGGAATCAGTCGGCTTTAAGAGGGTAAAAATAAAGCCTCAAATGCCGGTAGGGATTAACTCGGTTTCTACATCCTATGTGTCACCTTACGGTGATATTTCTTGCCGTTGGATACGCAAATCTGATAAAATCCGGTTGTATGTACAAATCCCGGCCAATTCCGAAGCGATTGTTTATTTACCAGCAAAAACTGCTGAAGAAATTACGGAAAGTGGTATACCTTTGAAGAATGTTGATGAATGCCGGATTCTTGAGAGACCTGGTGAGAACTATATAGTAGTTTCCGTTGGTTCTGGCAATTATATTTTTGAGATGTAAAATCAAGTATTAAGATAATAATAAATGAATATATTAAAAAAAATGGTATGTATTTTATTGGGCATAATTGGAATACATACAATTCAAGCTGAAATAATCACTTATCCGGCTGAGGTTACTCCCGGTTCCTGGCTATGTTTCAGAAAAGATATATCAGTAGGGAAAGATGCGTCGCATAATCTACTGAAGATTGCTGCTGATTCAAAATATTGGTTGTGGATAAATGGTGAATTAATCGTTAGAGAAGGAAATTTGAAAAGAGGTCCTAATCCGAAAGACACTTACTGTGATATTCTTCGGGATGTAAAAGGTTTGGTTTCCGGGAGAAACACCATTGCACTTTTAGTTTGGTATTTCGGGAAAGATGGGTTTAGCCATAGAAACAGTCCGACGGCAGGAGTTTCTGTAGATTTGACGATTGGTAAACAACGATATATAAGTGATGATAGTTGGAAGGTGAGCATACATCCGTCATTTTATATCCCGAACGGTATAAACCCCAATTATAGATTGCCGGAATCAAATATCGGTTTTAATGCACAAAAAGAAGTGGCTTTCTGGGATAAGGATTTTGATGATGCATTATGGCAGGATGCCAAGGTAATCAAAAAGGAACTATCAGGATGGAATCAATTGGTAGAACGTCCTATTCCTATGTGGAAAGATTATGGATTGAAAGATTATGTGAAAGTTGAAAGAAAATCTGATACGTTGTTTGTGGCTTATTTACCTTATAATGCACAAGTGAATCCTTATATTAAACTGAAAGCTAAAGTCGGAGAAATAATTGATATTCGAACTGATAATTATTGTGGGGGCGGCACTCCCAATGTATATGCTGAATATATTACTAAAAATGGTATTCAGGAATTTGAAGCGTGGGGGTGGATGAATGGTCATCAGGTTTTGTATACAATTCCTAAAGATGTAGAGGTACTGGAATTGAAATTCAGAGAGACGGGGTATGATACGGAGTTTGTTGGATCATTTTCCTGTGAAGATAAGTTTTATAATAAATTATGGGATAAGTCGTTACGCACTTTATATATCACGATGAGAGATACTTATATGGATTGTCCGGATAGGGAACGTGCTCAATGGTGGGGGGATGTTGTTAATGAATTGGGTGAGGCTTTCTATTCGTTGGATCAGAATGCGCATTTGCTCACACGTAAAGCTATCCTTGAACTTATGAACTGGCAACGTTCGGATAGTACGATTTTCTCACCGGTTCCTGCCGGTAACTGGAATCAGGAGTTGCCGATGCAGATGCTTGCCAGTATCGGATATTATGGTTTTTGGACATATTATATGGGGACTGGAGACAAAAATACGATTAAAGCTGTCTATCCTAATGTGAAGAAATATATTCATGTATGGAAACTTGACGAAGAAGGACTAGTTATTCCTCGTAAAGGTGGATGGACCTGGGGAGATTGGGGTGATAATAAAGATCTTGTTTTATTGTATAATCTTTGGTATTCATTGGCCCTTGAAGGTTTTCATTTGATGGCCGATTTATTTGGTGAAAAAGAAGATTCCCGATGGGCTTGTCAGGTTAATGAGAGGTTGAAACGGGCTTTTCATACAAAATTTTGGAACGGTAACTTTTATATTTCCCCTCATTATAAAGGTAAACCAGATGACCGTTCACAAGCATTGGCTGTCATTACGGGCATTTTGCCTGAAAGTGCATATCCGGTAATACGTCCTTTTTTCAAGCAGCAATATCATGCCAGTCCCTACATGGAAAAGTATGTTCTTGAAGCTTTGTGTATGATGGGGTATTATGAGGATGCTTTAGAGCGAATGAAAAAACGTTATTATGACATGGTCGAAAGTAAATTGACAACATTGTGGGAAGGTTGGGGAATCGGTAATAAAGGTTATGGCGGTGGTTCATACAATCATGCTTGGAGTGGAGGTCCTTTAACGATTCTTTCTCATTATTTTGCGGGTATCTCTCCTATGAAACCGGCATTTAAGGAATTTGTCATAAACCCTGTGTGTAATTGCTTTGGGGAGATTCATTCTATAACTCCTACTAAATGGGGGAAAATAGAACTTTGTCTTACAAATAAATTGAATGTGATAGTTGTAGAAGTGAAGATACCTCGAAAAACAAAAGGGCATTTTATTATTCCTAACGGGATTGAAAAGTACCGGATAAACGGAAAGGGAAAAATAGCAAAAAAAGGTATAATAGTATTGAAAGAAGGAATATGGAAAATTGAATTCTGTTAATTCTAGTGTAGCGGGTTGTCGATTAATTATGTTTTGAAGATAATAAATTTATTGGTATACGATGAATATCTGTTGCTGAACTTAAAAATCCCCTAATCAACAACCATATTTGTGTGACTAAGAATGCTATGATTGAATT
>SCPO01000344.1_pt1 | contig 31678 bp, 25 predicted proteins | sample 6106821 | NCBI WGS metagenome assembly SCPO01 (sample SAMN10720448, study PRJNA508395) | human gut metagenome | isolation source: Participant 2 stool, 0 month | host: Homo sapiens | collected 2017 | reverse complement strand
ATTTCTTTTTGATCCCACCCTGTGGGTTGGACTTTTGACGCTTGTTGTGCTCGAGCTGGTGCTCGGCATCGACAATTTGGTTTTTATTGCCATTCTGGCCAAAAAACTGCCGGCAAAGCAGCAAGATCGTGCGCTTTATACCGGTTTAGGCATGGCTATTTTCCTGCGGCTGGCTTTGCTTTCGGTGATGAGCTGGCTGGTGGGGCTGACAGCGCCGCTTTTCACGCTCTGGGGGCACCCGTTTTCCCTGCGCGACCTCATTCTTTGCGCCGGCGGGCTCTTCTTGCTTTTTAAAGCCACTTCAGAACTTCATGAACGATTGGAAGCGCGTCCGCATGAAGACAGCACGGCGGGTTCTGCGACAAGTTTTTGGCTGGTGATCGTCCAGATTTTGATTTTGGATGCGATCTTCTCCTTGGATTCCATTATTACGGCCGTCGGCATGGTGGACAATCTGGGGGTGATGATGGCAGCGGTAGTGATTGCCATCGGCGTCATGATGCTCGCCAGCCGTCCGCTGACGGCTTTCGTCAACGCTCATCCCACCGTGGTGGTTTTGTGCCTGTCGTTTTTGCTCATGATCGGCCTCTCACTCGTGGCTGACGGGTTCGGCTTCCATATACCGAAGGGCTATCTCTACGCCGCCATTGGCTTCTCGGTCATGATTGAGTTCTTCAACCAATTGGCTGCCCGCAATCTTCGTAAGCATACGGAGAAGCTCCCCTTTCGCGCACGCACGCTTTCGGCGATTGTGAATTTGATGGGCCGGCCTGGCGAGAAGGTTGACACGGCTGCCGAAGGCGCTGCTGCAGACCGCAAGCCTGATGTTTTTGCTGAGGAGGAACGGCACATGGTTGAAGGCGTGCTTTCCTTGGCGGAACGTACGGTCAAAACCATCATGACGCCGCGCTATGTGGTCTGGATCGATCTAGAACATCCCGCATCGGAGATCGCCGCGCTGATCAAGCGTGAGCCGCACAGCTGCTATCCCGTTTGTGAGGGGTCGCGACAATGTGATCGGGATATTAAAAGCGAAGGATTTAGCTGGCGATACGCTCAATCCTGTGGCTATTGCCGATATTGCTCGGCGCCGTCGTGCATTGGTGGTGCCGGAAACGGTCAGTGTGATTGGATTGATGAGGAATTTCCAAGAGGGCAACCATCACATTATTTTGGTGGCTGACGAATTCGGCATTATTCAGGGCTTAGTGACGACGCATGATCTTTTGGAAGCGATTGCGGGTGATTTTCCGGATGAAAACGAAGGACGCTTTATCGAACCGATCGCGGGAGGCTGGTCGGCAGAGGGCGCTGCCGATCTCTTCTTGGTCGAACAGACCACACAGGTGAGCGGGCTGCGTCCCGAAAATGACAGCTGCGCAACGCTCGCCGGGTTGCTCTTGGAGAAGTTCGGGCGGATTCCGTCAGCCGGAGAGTCCATCACATTCAGCGGACTGCGGTTCGATGTGGTTAAAGCAACCCGCAGCCGTATCGAGCGGGTGCGGATTTCCCGGGCTGATGCGCACTGACTGTTTGTTCGCTCATAAAGTGAGGAGCCAGCAGGGGGTGGGTGAAACCGCTCTCCTCAAATTTTTCGAGCAGTTCAAAGGAGAGCATCCGTGCGTGCAGTGCGGTTTCGCTGACGATATGGACTACCAGAATTGCTCTGATTTGGCTTCAAAGTGCGTTGAGTACGGACAAATTTAGGCTGAATACTGCCAAGACGTCATACATATTTACGTATTACACATCGTTGTGCGGTTATTTGCAGGTGCTGTCCGAATCGAAGAAAATCCCCAGTCTTATAATTCTTAGAATATTCATAACGAGCTGAAGTCGCTTTTGAAAAGCGACTGGCATTCAGCTGTCAACAATAAGAAGAGCCAATGAAGGAAGACCGTCCCATACTTGCTTACGCAGCCCGCATGCATGAAGAGGGCCGCCGTTTCCTGCTCACTGAGATGAAAAAGGCCGGCCTTGACGAATTGACGACGAGCTGCGGAGACATCTTCCAGGTGCTCTTTCAGCAGGAAGGTTTGAGTCTCACGGCGGTTGCGCAGAAGATTCGCCGTACGAAGTCGACGACCTGCGTCATGCTCGATCGACTTGCCAAGCAGGGCTACGTCGATCGGCTCCCCAGTGAATCCGACGGCCGAGCGAGCATCATCATGCTCACGGAAAAAGGCCGTGCGCTCAAACCCATCATGGCCGATATTTCAACCCGCATGAACGAACGCATTTTGGGGTCGCTCACAGAGGATGAGGCTGATCAGCTTGAAGCACTGCTCGCCAAAGCTGTCCGGACTTACGGCCCTGCTGCGGATGAAACCGGAAAAGAAGGCGGCGGCTGCACCTGCAGCCGAGTGCTTAAGGGCTGATTGGCTGACTGCGGTCATGGGCGGCATGCATTCGGCATGAGCACGTCTGCCGGCCAAACGTACAAACAGCATTAAAAAGCGGCCTCCAGCCTAGAGCCGGCGGCCGCACCCCATTCAAACGCGCGGGGCTCTGCGGTTAGTTTCCGAGCGCCAGCGTAAATGTGCCGGCCGGATCCAAATCCGGAAGATAGTGCTTATAGTCGGCGACGATGCCGGCTTCCGGATCCATGTCGGCAAAGCCTTCCGGCCAGCAGACTTTGGCGATAAAAGCGCTCATGTGCCAGTCAATGATGGAACGCAGACTCCCGTGGTCGACGGCGTAGAAGCGCCGATTTTTCACGGCCGGGAGATTTTGCCAGAGCGAGCGGTGCATAAAGGCTTCGAGACACTTTTCCGCGGTCTTGCGGTCGACCGTGAAGCCCATCTGCATCTGGTCGCTCGCGCCGCCCGACCACCTCGAGCCGCCGATGATAATGATCTCCGGGTTCTGTGAGATGACGTACTCACGCGTAGCAGCGCTGGGCTCGCGGTTGTTGGCTGAGATGCTGTCGGCGCCCACGCGGGCGAGCATAGCGCCCCAAAGGATGGTGGAGTTGTAGGTGTTGCCGTAGTTGCCGACGCCTTTGCTGCCGAGTTCCATATAAACCTTGGGCGGCTTCTTGCCGGCAGAGGCTCGGGCAACGCGTGCGTCAACGTCCTTGAGGCCGTCAATGGCTTTGCGGCAGAGTTCCTCGGCGACGGTGTCCCGACCCAGCATGCGGCCGATGATGCGTGTGCTGAGCACATGGTTCTCAAGCTTCATGGCGTGGTAGTCGGTGACGATCACACGGATGCCGGCGCGCTCAAACACTTCAATACGCTGAGTGTTGGCTGCGAACTGCGTACGGTTGATGATCATCGCATCGGGTTTCAAAGCAATGATCTTTTCAGAATTGAGGATGTCGTCGTGAAATCCGCCGATGGAAGGAATGGACTTCAGTTCCGGGTAGGCTGTGGTAAAGACCTGATATTCGCCCATGCGGGTGGATTCCCAATGATCCTGCGTCATGCCGACAACGCGTTTGAGGGCGTCTCGGCCGCCTACGAGCATGAAGTTCTGAATGTAGTTGGCGACGATGATCCGCTGCGGCTCCTGAGTGAGGGTGACGGTGCGTCCCGCGAGATCCTTGAAGGTGACGGGCCAGCTGCCCGCCGGCGGCAGGGCGGCGTTGCCCAATGCCGCTTCGCCGGCGGCGGCTTCAGCGGCAAAACTGGCAAAAGGCAGCATCGCCAAGGATGCGGCAGCTGCGGAAAGAAGAAGCGTACGGCGAGTAAGCATGAGGCACTCCGAAAGCGCAAAGGTTGATGAAGATAGAGCGGCTGATGGTGTTTCAGGGCATTCAGGTCGCAGCTGTGACATTCGAGAAGGCGGCAGCCGCGGGTTTTGTCGCTGCTGCGACGAAATCGGTGACGATGCGGATGCTTTTCCCCGACAGAGGATCCGAGACTTCAGCGAGGCTCGGTTCGATCACCTGTGTTTCGGTGAATCCCAGATCGATGAGCGCATGCAAATCCCATTGCGGACGAAGTTCCTGTGTAAGCGGCAGCGTCTGGGCAATGGCGTCAATCGCCGAAGTATCCACGTTGAGCATGTACTGCGGCTGGTGACCGAAGGGCGCAGGCATGTTGTCGTGATGACGTTTAAAGAGCGGATCCACAAGATGGCGGTAATGATTGCCGTCCTCATAAAGGAGACGGCCGCCGGGTTTAAGTACGCGCATCCATTCCTTGAGCGCCCTTTCCGGATGAGGCAGATTCCACAGCACATTGCGGGAGATGACGGCGTCGAAGGTTTCGTCGGCAAAAGGGAGCGTTGCGGCGTCGCATTGACAAAACGTCACATCAGCCCCGGCCGTCTTCGCATTCTCAAGAGCGCGCCGGAGCATTTCAGGGCTGGAGTCGCAGCCATAAGCTTTCCAGCCGCATCGGGCAGCGGTAATGGCCAGAAGCGCCGGTCCGCAGCCAACGTCGAGCACCGAACCGCCCGACGGAACGCCGCGCAGATTGCTGAGCAGCCGTTCTTGCCAATGCGCTCCGCGGGGGCCGTTGAGTTCGTCAGCGGTGCGCAGGCTGTAGCCTTCGGCACGAGTGTTCCAGTAGCTCGAAACTTTGTCGCCCAAAGAGGCTGAGGATTTAACGGAAGCGGTTTCACAGATGGGGGTGGTCGTCGTCATGGCGAATGCGGTGGTCGTGTTGATCGGAACTGCTCGAATGCGTGCAGGCAGGGTCATGCGCGTGCGGATGGGGGCCGTGGCCGTGTGTGCCGTCGTCAACATCAAGCGGCGTCATGGGGATCACGGTGAGAAGCCCCTCTTGAGAGCGTTCAACCGCGGCTTCCACGCGATAAACGACCGCCAGCTCTTCGGGCGTGAGTACCTCAGCCGGAGCGGCAAATCGGCGAATGGTGCCGTCGCCCAGCATGAGGAGCTTGTCGGAGAATCGAGCCGCGAGCATCAAGTCGTGAACAATGGCAAGGACGGCTGCGCCGGTTGTTTTGGCATAGCTGCGGGCGGCCTGCATGACGATCAGCTGATGTCTCAGGTCGAGCGCAGAAGTAGGTTCATCGAGCAGCAGCACGCGGGGACGGGAAACAAAGGCCTGCGCCATGAAAACGAGCTGCTTTTGGCCGCCCGAAAGCGAGGCAACAGGACGGTCGGCAAGGTGACTGATCTGCATGGCGTGAAGCGTCTGATCGACCCGCTCGAAAATGTCGGGCGTCACTCGCCAGGAAAGCCGGCGGCCGAGGCCGAGCATGACCATTTCGAAGACTGTCAGGCGGCTCTGGACCTGTGTGAGCTGCGGCAGGTAAGCAATAGCGGACCGGGGGAGTGCTTTCCCGTTTTCGCAGAGCGTTACGCGTCCGGAAGAAGCAATGAGGTTTGAGACGGCTTTGAAGAGCGTGGTTTTTCCGGCGGCATTTTGTCCGAGCAGACAAATGAATTCACCCGAATGAACGGTGAAGCTGATGTCGCGGAGCACTGTGCGGCGGCCGAAGCCGACATTCAGGTTTTCTACGCGAAGTTCAAGGTCGCTCATCAGTAGTCCCTCCGATTCTTAAGGAGCAGAACGAAGAGGAAAGGCACGCCGACAATCGACGTGATGATGCCTACTGGAAGCATGGCACCAGTTGAGATGAATTTGGAAAGGAGCGAAGAAAGCAGAAGAATCGCTCCGCCGAAAAGCATGCTCGCGGGCATGAGGAAGCGCTGATCATCCCCTAAAAGCAGTTTGGCGCAGTGGGGCGCGACGAGCCCCACAAAGGCAATCGTGCCGATGAAGCTCACCGACGCAGCGATCAGCACGGATGCCGTTGAAAAAACGAGAAGCCGCAGGCGGCTGACTTGAATGCCGAGGCTTTGGGTACGTTCTTCGCCGATAGAAAGCGTTGTGAGCGCCCAGACTTTCGGCGCGAGAAGGAGGGTGCCGAAAAGAACTGCGCCCAAGGCGCAGGCCGCCGAAAGCCAGCCAGCACGCTCAAGATTGCCGAAGGTCCACCCGGAAATCAGCTGCGCCACTTCGGGGCTCGCGACATAGACGAGAAATTGGTGCAGGGCCATGAAGAAGAAATTCATCACAATGCCCGCGAGAATGAGCGTTGTGGGCGTCATGCCGCGCAGCCGTCCCAGCGCAAGAATCAGCGCGCAGATCAAGAGCGACGCCAGAAAGGAGGCGGCCATGGTGCCGAGCCACAGTTCTCCCCCTACCGTAAAACCTGCGGTGATCGCGAGCGCTGCGCCAAAGCTCGCTCCCGAGGTGATGCCGAGGGTAGAAGGGCTCGCAAGCGCATTGGCCGTGATTGTTTGAATCTGCAGTCCGGCCAGCGCTAGCGCAGCGCCGACGAAGAGCGCCGTCAGGGTCATCGGCAGGCGAAGCGACCACAAAATGAGCGCTTCCGGGGACTGACCCGACGGTCCAGCCCAAAGTGCATTGAGCACTGCGCTCAGAGGCATGCCCGAAGAACCGGCCGTCAGATCAGCGGCAAAGAGCAGCGCCGTCAATGCGGTGAGCCCAAAGATAAGCGCCAGTCGGTGCTTCATCGCTTGTCGGTAATGGACGTGGCAGCTCATGGAGAGTCGTACGGAATCGGTTTGGAAGTGCGGCGCTGCGCCTTGCGGAGCACACCTGTTATGACAAAACAAAAAAGCATCATACTCTTTGTGGCTGTAAATGCATTAACCTTTTAGACCTAGTTACAGAGGCTGGGCCGGCCATTGGACCGCGTGAGCAAAGTCCGAGCTTATCGCTCGATATGTTTGCAGAGGACGGCAAACGTTGCCATTCAGTTTGTTGCTTAAAACTGCCCGATAGTGCGCCAATGCGCATTCGAGCAGACGGTCTGAGCCGGACAGAATGTTTTTCGGCTGAAACGAGACGATGAATTTCACTCAACTGGCATTGGTTTTTCTGGGCGGAGGCATCGGCGCATCCATGCGGTGGCTGCTCTCTGCATCTGCTGTGCGGCTGATTGGCACAGCCTTTCCGGCCGGTACTTTCGCCGTCAACCTCATCGGCTGCTTTCTAATGGGTTTGGTGGTCGAGTATTGGAGCTGCCGACTGGGATTATCGGAAAACCTGCGGCTCTTTCTCACAACAGGACTGCTCGGCGGCTTCACGACGTTTTCGTCTTTTGCGCTTGAAGCGGTGCTTCTCGGTGAGCGCGGCGCCTTGGCGCTTTCCGTGTTTTATGCGCTGGGCTCCTTGGTCTTGGGGCTTGGCGCCGTCGTGGGCGGCATCGCATTAGCCCGTGCTATTGCGGGCTGAATCGGCTCTCTGAACTCTAAAAAAACGCGTGCAGGCATCTGATGAAAATGCCCGCACGCAGTTTTTCTCAATAGCGGATGCCTGCGAAAAGCAGCGCTCTTCGCAGGCAAAGGCTTCTTGATTTATTTCAGTTCGGCTTGGTAGAAGTTGTACCCGCCGTCAGGCTGAATGTAGAAACCCGTCAGGTTCTTCGCACTGGCGGCAATATTCTTTTCCGTCACCAGCGGGATCCACGGCATGTCGGCCCAGAGCTGCTCCTGCATTTCCTTATAGATCGCAGCCTTCTTGGTGCGGTCCGTGGTTGCCAGGCCTTCCTGAATCAGACGGTCGACCTTTTCGCTCTTGTAGTAGGCTTCATTGGAGCCTACCGGCGGCATATTTTCGGAGGCGAGGAGAGGACGAATGGCGTAGTCGAGTTCACCCGTGGAGCTCGACCAGCCGATGTAGTAAAGGTCGTGCTGGCTCTTATCGGGCGTCGGCACAGACTCTACGAGCGCGGTGCGCTGACCGGCCTCAAGTGCGCGGATGTTGGACTTGACGCCGACCTGAGCGAGCTGCTGCTGCAGGAACTGAATAACCTTCTGGGCGGTCGTGTGGTTGTAGCCCGACCAGAGATTGATCGTAAGGCCGCTGCCGTAGCCGGCTTCCTTCAGGAGTTCGCGGGCCTTCTTCGGATCATAGGGCCAGGGACCGAGTTTCTCGGCGAAATCAATGGCGGCCGGAGCGTAGCCCGTGGCCGGATCAGCGTAGCCCGCAAAAGCGACTTTGCAGAGCGCTTCCTTATTGATGGCATAGTTGAAGGCTTCGCGGACGCGCTTGTCCTGGAAGGGCTTCTTCGACATGTTCATTTCAACATAGCGAAGAATGATGGAGGGGGTAATGTCGAGGCGAACCTGATCCTTCCCCTGAACCTGCTTGACTTGTTCGGCGGGCAGCGGGAAAGCAAACTGTGCTTCGCCCGTAAGAAGCATCGCAACGCGGGTGCTGTTCTCAACGACCGGCTTCCAGTTAATGGCATCGAGTTTCGGGAACCCTGCCTGCCAGTAGTTCGGGTTCTTCACGACGCGCATGCCTTCGCTCGGATTGTATTTGTCGAGCGTGTAGGGACCGGTGCCGCAGGGTTCGAAAGCGATCTGCTTATTGGTCTTATTGGCGAGCGTTGACGGGCAGATCATGACGCCGGCCGGGTGCGCGAGCTGATTGATGAAGCTCGAGAAGGGCTTCTTGAGCGTGAAGCGCACCGTGTAGGGATCGACCACTTCAGTCTTTTCGATGTTTTGGTAAAGCATGTAGCGCTTCAGACCGTTGGCCTTGTTGGTCACGCGGTCAAAGTTGGCTTTCACAGCGTCAGCCTGGAATTCTGAACCGTCATGGAACTTCACGCCCTTGCGCAGCGTCACCGTATAGACGAGGCCGTCGTCGCTCACTTTGTAGTCCGTGGCGAGTGCATCGATCACCTTCATGTCTTTGTCGAACGTGAAGAGACCTTCATAAAAGGATTTCGAAGCCGTCTGCGACAGCGTATCCGAAGCGTCGTACGGATCAAGCGTCGTGAACGTGCTGGCAATGGCCACCGTAATTTCTTTCGGCGCGGCCTGCGCGGCGCCGGCGGCGACAAGGCTTGTGAGCGCGAGCGCGGCGGCTGCATGCTTCAAATTCATTTTGTTCCTCCAAAACAGGTGAGGCGCGGGCTGCCCTAATAATCGACCCGCAAAAACGTTTCTAGACTAACGCGCTCAAACGATTCAGCATCACAGAATCTCAGCCGCAGACTGCAGAATTTCAGTCGAGTTGACTCTTACGCAGTCAATGTAGGTAAATGTGCGCAGGTGGGGCGAGCCTGGTGCGGCTGCTTCATGGATGGTGTACTTAGGAAAATCGTATCAATGAGAGAGTGTATCGACGAGTTTTATGCTGAATTTGCAGATACTAGGAGGGAATAGTCAGACGAAAGGCCTGCCGGATTTGAGAAATAGCCGTCTTTTGGGAGGCAGTTATAACTCGGACCAAAACGTTGTTCGCCAATCTGCGATATACAAATCAAACGTTCAATAAGTGCAAGGTGCTCGCCAAGCGAGCGATAAAGCCCGCGCAGCTATTTGATTGGGACAACGTACCTCGTGGAGGGACCTTTCCCTTCGACAATGACTCTTCCGTTGGCCCTGAGCTCTTTCAAAAGCTTCAGGACGGTCGGCCGGCTTTGATTGATGTACGCCTCAATTTCGGAACGAGTTCTGCCGCTTGGGCTTTGTTTGATGAAAAGGATCACATCTGTTTCTCTGCTGGACTGCTCTTCGTTGATACGCGGCAGCTCAATTTGGAACGAACGAGCAATATGTTGAAGCTTTGGCTTTTGAGGATACTGTGCATAGGCACGGAAAATATCGCCGAAGCCCGTCCCCGCTTTTTCCATCCAATGCAGCCGCATGAAAATTTCAGCCAATTTGTCATTGCGGCAGAAGCTCGCACCTTCTTTCATCGCTTCTTCAAGCGTCAGCTCTGGAGGGATGCCGCCAGGGGTGAAGAATGTGATAAGGTCCGGATGAATGTTGACTGAAACCTGCAGCGGCGAAGAATAATCGCGATGCGCCAGAGTGTTGGTAAGTGCCTCCCGCAATGCCAATGGCGGCCAAGGATAGACTTCTTTTCTTGAAAAATCTTTCGATTCCTTGTCGATGATGGGTGTATTCACTTCTGAAAAGCGTTCCCGCACTTTATTCCATTGCCATAAGACGGAACCGTTAACTCTTTGGGAACTTTCAACCTTTCCAGAAATATCAAAGGTGTTGACAACGACTCGATAGGGGTTCTGGTCCGAGAGGAGAAGCGCGAGATTGGTTAATTCATGCTCTCGGTTGAGAAGACCATAACCAAGCCAAGTGCTTTCTCCGAAAGAAATCTGCTTCTCATTGAAAACTTGGACCGCCTGTTCGAAAGTCAAGTCCAGTTCGTTGCATGGACGACTCTCCCAAGTTCGCGGATCACCGCGCTGAATAAGTTGAATGACTTCCTCAAGCGTCGCGGGCACGGTTTGGCCGCCCAAGCGAATGAATACGCCGCCCTGCGTCAGAACTTTGCCGCGCAGTGCATAGGGACGGCGTATTCCTGGTCTGACGAGAACACTCGCGAAGACCTTGCCGTCGAGAATTTGTTTTCGAATGTCAACTAAGTTGTGTATTGACGGCTCAGCACCGTCGCGGGCAAAACGCTGAACTGCACGTTCTACCTGGTCAAAGTCGCACCCGACGATTTCACCGTCATCTGCAACACCGATCTGCAAAACGCCGCCAAGACCATTGGCGAAGGCAATAAGCGTTTTTCTAGCGGTATCGCACCATTCTTGCTTGTACTCAAGCGTCTGGCCTTCGGGTTCTTGTAGTTTCATAACGAGAAAATCGGTCAATCGATTAAATTATGTTTTATCGATAGTAGCAGATAATATAATAAATTTTATCGATTTAGATCAGCTGGCACATTTATGTCAAGCCGGATAGCTTTCGTCATTTTCTCGAATGTCTCGGCCTTTAATATCCACATTCGTCTAGGAGGGCGGTGTGGACATCAACTGCCCCCTCCCCAACGGGCCTCCGGATGACGCAAAGCGCAATCATTTTGGTCAGCAATCCCTGAAGAAGCAACAAAAGCTACCTAAAACAGAGCTGAACGCCAAACAACACTGCAAAGGTTTTTCATGGCTCATGTTTGTGACTGCTCCCCGCTCAATCCCAAACGGGATTGACGAGGCTTCTCGCTTCATTGGCCGCAGTCTTGGTTTTCCGAGGTCTTATGTTGTCTCGACGAGCAGAAGGGCATTCTCCTCACGCCTTCACGTCTCAGTCGTGTTCCGCGCCGCTATGCAGGCACGTCCTCCGGAATCAACGGGTGGCACAGTCTTTAAAGACTCGGCCGCCATGCCCCCGCGCCCTTGCAGGCGAGGGTTTCTGGCGGCCGCTGCTGAAATGGGATGGACTTTTTATACGCATACAGAGTCAATCCCATGTACATGGTGCCGGATAGTTTTTCCTAAACGTTAAAAATTAATGTGGATGCCCGCCATTGCCTGGCCGGAGAGCGGATCGTCCACGGGTGCATTGCTGGTGCGCGCGTCGATGAAGTCCTTATAGACGCCCACTGCCGCATAAGCTGTTGTGCTCTTGGAGAGCGGATATTCGTAGGCAATCGTCGCGCCGAAGCGCTTGAGGCTGCTGCCGACTTTGTCTTCGTCTGCGGCCGCAACGTCATCGTGTACTTTGGCGTCCATCCAGGAAAGCGCCAAATCCGTAAAACCATGGCCGGTGGGGATCTTCGCTGAAACCGCGGCGGCGAAGCCCCGCATGTCGTCCAGACCGGTGAAGAGCGGATAGTCGCCGATGTTAGAGAGCGCCATGATGTGGTTTGCGCCGCGGAAGTACTGCGCCCAGCCGAAAAGCTGGAAAGCGGCAAAGTCGTAGCTGCCGCCGACTGTCACAGCGATTTCATCGTCGCGGCTTCCTTTCGAGGAGTTTTCATTCATGTACTCCAGAACGGTGACGAGACGAAGGGGACCGCGGTCATAAGTGAGCGCAGCGGCGCTGTATCGGTCCGTATTGGCCTTATTCTCGTCGCCGCCGTCTGTTCCGCCGAAACTGGTTTCAATGTCGAGCTGGAGTCCGTTGATGACGGGGGATTTATAAAGCAATGCATTGTCGACCGAGAAGCCGATGAAGGGCATGGCGTACAAAGCCCCTGCGCCGTAACCGTCCCAGCCGGAGCCGAACGGGCTGGTGCGCTGACCGAGGATCTGGAAGCCCGCGGGTGTGGCGCCCGAACGCATCGTGCCGAGGCGTCCCATCCAAAGCTCGCCGTACTGCTTGTGCGAAAGATAAAAGAGCGAGCCGAGGTTAAAGAAGATATCCTGCTCCTGAAGTTGTCCCGAATCGGCTCTAAAACCGGATTCTGCAATGAAACCCACGGAAAGCTGATCGCTGATGTCTTCGTGGGCGCGGATGGCGAATCGGCTGGAGTCCAGCATGCTTGATTCCATGCCTAAAGCGGTCTCCGTGCCGTGGATGCCGTCGTTTACGAACGTATATTTAAGACCGGTGTCGTACATGCCGCCGATGGATACGCTGGTAGCACAGACTGCTGACGATGCAGCTGCCGCAAGAAGCGCAGTGCAAGCCGCGCAGCCAGGGAGAGAGGGAAAAATTTTGGATTGAACGTCATCATTTGGCGCTCTCTGGTGTGGTTTGATTGGCGGCAGGTTCAGTCAGACGATGCGCCAGGACCATGGCGTGCTGTGTCGAAACTTCGGAACCAAGGATTAATGAAGACTCCTGATGTGTGTGAGCTTTGGGATGAGAGAGGTTCCGCAGTGAAGCTGAGATGTTGCTTTGGAGTATTTGTCCTCGAAGAAGGGTGAAAGGCTGCCCTCTGATGCGGTGCAGTTCGGCGGTCCCGATTCTGAAAAAACGGAAGTCGAGACGCGAGGTTATTTTAGCGGTCATCACGTACTCAGCGGCTTCCTTGCCGGCGATGCGGCCGGAATTCCACGCAAAGCCCAGGGCGAGACCCTGATACGGCGGGTAGGACGGAGCGGGAGTAAAGCCGTTGGCGTTGTTGCCGACGGCGTAAAGGCCATGGATGGGCTTCAATTCAGAATTGAGTGCCTCAAAGCGGTCGTTGACGCACGCCGCCCAGCGTCGAAGGCTCACAACCTGCACGCGCCAGCGTACGGGCCCTTCTTGAACTTAGCGAGGAATTCAGCCGGCTTGCCGAAGGGATCCTTGCCGCTCGATACGGCCTGGTTGTAGGCCTTCACGTCCGAGAGGAACCCTTTGGTTTCAAAACCCGCCTTCTGGGCAAGCTCTTCGAGCGTATCGGCCTTGAAGGCCACGCCCTGACGTACAGCTTCTTCCATCAGTGCGCGGAAGTCGCCCTTGCCCGTCGGGTTGGCGGGACCGGCGCCGGAGACTTCAAACGGGAGCTTGTCGGCCGTGTAGGCGTCAAGCGTCTTGCCGTCAACGACGACAAAGTACTTGCCGCCCACGGAGTAGCCCGCGTTGGCCCAGTAGACGGTGTCGTAGATGAGTTCTTCATTGGCAAAGCGCCGGCCGGCCGGATCCACCCAGAGGAGCGGCGTCTTCAGAACGCGCACCAAGAGGTTCGAGTCGACCATGCCGTGACTGCCCGCGGAAGAGGTCGAAAGACCGTCGAATTCAGCGGCGTGAATGAGCGCGCTGTGTTCGCCCGCCTTCTGGGCGCCGGCCTTCCAGGCCATATTGAGACCTTCGCCGTTGTTCGACCAGGCGATGCGGTTCGTCAGCTGGCTGCTTTCCATTTCCTTGGCGAGGCGATTAGCATCGCCGCCGTAGCCGCCGGAGGCGAGAATGACAGCCGAGGTCTTAATGGTGAGCTTGCCGCCGTCAGCTTTTTCAGCGATGACGGCCGTTACGTTGCCGTCCTTATCCTGAGTAAGGTCATAGGCGCGGGTCTGAAGCAGAAGTTTGCCGCCGAGCTTGCCGAATGCGTCATACATATTCTTGAAAGCACCGGCATTGTCGACATAGCGGTGGTAAATGCGCCAGCGGATCGGATAGGGGTTCTGGCCCTGTTGCGGATTCCAGTCGATAAGTTCAAGCTTGGCGCCGTGCTTATTCATCCAGTCGACGGTCGAAGAGGATTCATCGATGACGCGGCGGGTGATCGAGGCCGAGCTCAGGTAGTGGTTGTAATCCATGAGCTGCTTGAAGAGCTGATCCTTCGTGAGCTGAGAAAGCAGTTCCGGATTGTTCTTGTACTTGGCTTTCTGCATGGAGGATTCAACGGCAAAGAGCCCAGAGGCGAGCTTGCCGGCGCCGCCCACGGCAGGGCCCTTTTCAAGCACGATGACCTTGGCGCCGGCTTCAGCGGCGGTGACGGCAGCGGCAGTGCCTGAGGCGCCCGCGCCGACCACCACGATGTCGGCCGTCAGGGTCTCATCGGCGCCGACGGTCTTGGCAACCTTCACGTCGTACTTCTTCGGATCAGCGCCGGCCTTCTCGATCGCCGCAGCCACGGCCTTGCGGATAGCTTCGCTCGACACCGTAGCGCCGCTCATGCCATCGACAGCAGTGGACTGATGCTCAACAATGGCAGGCGCCATTTTCTTGGCAGCAGCACCGCCGAGTTCAGGGGTTTCGCCGGAAACGTCAAGCTTAACGTCAGTAATGCGGCCGTCCTGATTGACCGTGACGGCAGCCTTGACAGTTGAAAGCTTGCCCTGGGCGGCACCCTCATAGGTGCCGGCAGTAACAGCAGCGACGGCCATGGCCGAAACACCGCACAAGAGCGCAGCAACGGCGGTCATGCGGAAGGACTTGGTGATCATGAACGGTTCTCCAGATAGAAAAGTGAGGCTTCGTATGTGGTTTGCGGCTGCCCGAGGCTGTGAGGCGCTCGAACGGCACTCTTCAATAGGTCGGTAGCCTAAAGTTCAGTCGTTTTTTGGACAATCTCGTCGGAGCTACCGCATCATTGGGAAAGCTAATCGTGGCTGTGTTATTTTTTTTCGATTGAGGCCGGCAGCAGCATTTTGTTCAGCTCTTCATTCAAAGCATGCGCTGCTAAAGGAGACGTCATGTTTGAACCTCGTCATCTCAAAGCTTATTTGGCGCTCGTTAAATGCATGCACTTTGGCCGCGCAGCGGAAATGCTCGGCATTTCGCAGCCGACCTTGAGCCAGCAGATTCGGATGCTTGAGGAAGCGGTTGGTGCGCCGCTTATCAACCGCAGCAACCGCACCATGGAACTCACGGCGGTAGGCCGCGTTTTTGCTGAAGACGCGCAGCAAATCCTCACGCTCATGGAGCGAGCCAAACGCAATGCTGAGGACATTCTTTCGGGGGAAGAGGCCGAAGTGAAGCTCGGCGTCTGCCCCGGCACCATCAGCTCCGGATTCCTTATTAACCTCCTTGCAGAGTGCCGACGCAGATGGCCGCGCATCAAAGTGCTCACGGAGGTATCTCCGCCCACGAATTTGGCTGCCCGGCTCTCCAAAGGACAGATTGATATTTATGCCGGATTAACGACTGGCGTTGATTTCCCGCAGACTGTAACCAGTCAGGTCATCGCAGAGTGGGATGCCGTACTGGCAATTCCTCGGAGTCGACTGGCACTCGAGGAAACAACGTCTCCGGAATTTCTTAAGGATGAAACATTTATCTATCTGGAGGGCGGTGAAGCGGGCTATCCGCACGTGGTGGAAAGCATTTTGGGTTTTACGCCCAAATCGACTTTGAGCACGCCCTCGAGCCGCCTGATGATGGCTTACGTGGATGCCGGCTATGGCGTCGCGCTTATTCCTGCGCCTGATGCGACGATACGCGGAACCAATACGCTCATCCGAGCCGTGGCCGGCGGCCGCGGCGTAATGAAAGTCTGTGCCGCTCGGCTCGCGGTCAACAATGCGCCGGCCGTGCGGCGTGTCTATGACGTCATCCTTGCGCTCTCGCGCAACGGCAGCGGAGAGCTGAACGAAAATTGAGCAGCAGCTTCCCGTCCAATTCCCAACGGGATTGGACGAGGCTTCTTGCTTTGCTGACCACAGCCTCGATTGCTCGAGGTACAGCCTACTTCTGAGCTGCCGCAGCAATTTTCAGAAAATTCTCGAGCTGATCGAGCCCCCGCTCGGTCAGCATGGATTCAGGGTGGTATTGAATGCCTTCAACCGGGAGCGTACGATGGCGCAGCCCCATGATTTCACCGTCGTCCGTTTCTGCTGTCACCATTAAATCTGCAGGGAGCGTAGTGCGGTCCACGGCGAGCGAGTGGTAGCGCACCACAGACAAGTCTTCGGGCAGTCCGGCAAAGAGCCCCTGACCGTCATGACGGATGCGCGACGTTTTCCCGTGCATCACTTTTTGAGCGTGAATAACGTCTCCCCCGAGCGCTTCGCCGATGGCCTGGTGTCCGAGGCAGACGCCGAGCATCGGCATTTGGCGTGCGAGTCCCTCGCGGATGAGCTCGAGCAGAATTCCCGCGCTTTCTGGACGCCCCGGACCGGGAGAGAGGACAATCGCGTCGGGGCGAAGGGCGAAAACGGCATCGACCGTTGTGCAGTCGCATCGTCGAGCCGTTACGTCGCAGCCGAGGATCTGAAAGTACTGCACGAGGTTGTAGGTGAACGAGTCGTAGTTGTCGAGCATGAAAATCTTCATGGCAATCCTTCCTTTTGAAGCGTATTTCGGGCTCATTCAGTCTGCGAGTCCGCGGGCAGCGAGTTCAACAGCCTTCATCATGGCTGCGGCTTTATTTTTCGTTTCCTGATATTCGAGCGCCGGAACGGAGTCGTAGACGATGCCCGCGCCCGCCTGAATGGAAAAGTTCCGCCGCTTGGCGCCGCCCGGCGCTTCGGGTTCATCAAGGTCCTCAAAGATCAGCGTGCGGATCGTGATAGCAAGATCCATCGCGCCGTCATAGCCGAAGTAACCCGCTGCACCGCCGTAAAAGCCGCGCGGTTCAGGTTCAAGTTCGCGAATAATCTGCATGGCACGTACCTTCGGCGCGCCTGAGAGCGTTCCGGCGGGGAAGGCCGAACGAACGAGATCGTAGGCGTCGAGTCCAGGGGCGAGCCGACCCGTGACGGTGGAAACAATGTGCATGACGTGCGAAAAGTATTCGACGGTCATAAAGGAGGGCGTTTTGACGCTGCCCGGGGCGGCTACGCGCCCTAGGTCGTTGCGTGCAAGGTCAACGAGCATCAGGTGTTCGGCGCGCTCCTTCGGGTCGGCGAGGAGCTCTTCGGAAAGCCGTTCATCGTCAGCGGCAGAGGCGCCGCGTTTCCTCGTGCCGGCAATCGGGCGGAGCAGCGCGCTGCCGTCGGCTTCGGTGCGGCACAGTGTTTCAGGAGAGGAGCTCACGAATGTGAGGCCGCCCATCTTCATAAAGAAGGTGTAGGGCGAGGGATTAATGCGGCGAAGCGCCCGGTAGAAAGTAAAGGGTTCAATCGTCGTTTCACCGGAAAATTTCTGGGAAAGAACGACCTGAATGAGTTCGCCGTCACGGATCAAGCCTTTGGCCTTTTCTACCATGGCGCAGAAATCGTGTTCGGTCGTATTGGCCTTGAGAACGGGTACTGCAGCCGGATGCTGATCCGGGAGCTTTGAAAGATCGAGCGGCCTGCGGATTCTCTCCCGCACTGCTTCCACGCGGGCCGCGCCCGCGGCGAAAGCCGAACCGAGATCGGGGAATTCGTCGATGCGCACACCCGCAGAAATCGTCATGGTATGGCGAAAGTTGTCAAAAATGATCATATCTTCGGCCACCATAAAGGCTGCCGTAAGCCCATGAGGCTTGTAGCCGGTTTTAGGTTCGAATTCACCGCACATCTCCCAGCCGAGCGCACCGACAGCACCGCCCGTAAAGGCGGGCAGATCTGCAGGAGCCGCGGGACGAAGGCCTTCAGTAAGCGACCTCAGGGCCATGAAGGCGCCCTCTTTTGTCGCAGCTTCGGGAAGCTCTCGGCGTCCGTCGGCGTCCTCCACAAATGCTCGGCCGTCTTCGACCGAGAACCGCGCTCTGGGATTGAGGCCAATGAAGGAATTGCGGCCGAAGCGCTCGCCGGCTTCAACGGATTCGAGGAGAAACACATTTTCGTCATCCTTGAGCCGGGAAAGAATGGAGACGGGGGTTTCCAGATCGGCAGTAAGCGTGAGCGTTACGGGAACGTAATTGCCCTGCTGGGCGAGTCGGGCAAATTCGCTGAAGGCGAGCATGGCGGCATCCTAAAAAAGAATCATGAAATCGGAAGACGAAAAAAAACGGACCGAAATCACTGAAAAAGGATTCGGTCCGTTCTTTTGGAGATCTGCGGCAGGCGCTCTGCAGCAGAGGTCTCGCGGCGGCTGAGGAAGCTCGAATGCATCAAGGCGCTGGGCGCTTTTCGTTCTTTTGCTCCTCCCGGCTGCAGACGCAGACGGGCGCCGACGGATCGAATCCGGGACGCCACCGCCAGCTGCGGGAGAGAAGAAGCAAGAACATGAAGGTTCCTCAATGGGGCATAAAGTACAGAATCACTATCGCATGATGCGGGGCAGTTCGGCGGGAGCGCCTCTCGGCGCTCCGCCTCGGTCGATTTGATCCGCATCAGAATCCGGTGCGGATGGCGCTCGGCTGCCTTGTCAATGTCATGCAATCGGCCAGCCGAGCGCTTCGAGCACATTGCGCGCCGCGGCTTCGGGTTCAACATTGTCGACCGAACAGTCTGCGGTGCCCTCGTAGGTAGCTCGTCTTTCCGCCCAAATGACGGAGAGCGGCCGCGACTGCGAGACGGGGCGCCCCATGGTCGGCAGTTCTTCGATGGGGCGCTTCAAAAGCGCTACGCGGCCGTTCTGCTTTAAGGCTGAGACATTTTTCACGCGCATCATAGTGCCGCCGCCCGTGGCAATCACCACACCGCGCCGTGCTCCGGCAATAGCGGCGATGCGCGATTCCAGATCGCGGAAAGCGGGTTCGCCGTGACGGCGGAATATTTCGGGGATGGGGAGTTCCGCAGCGGCCTCGATTTCTTCATCCAGATCGATGAAGGGGCGTCCAAGCCGTGCCGCAAGAATGCGGCCGACGGTGGATTTGCCGCTCCCCGGCATGCCTGAAAGCACGATGTTTTCGAACTGCCGCTTGAGGTCCGCATGAATTTCTTCAGCGCTCGCTGCCGGTTGGGCCGGCGCGCCGTCGACGGGGGAGGCGATCGAGAGAAAATCGCGCGCGGCGGCTTCGGCCTGCACGACAAGCATGCGCAGGCCATTGACCACAGGGATGCCGCGAGCTCTCGCACGAAGCATGAGTTCGGTGACGGCCGGGTTATAAATGAGGTCGAAAACGAAGGAGAGCTTTGGGAGGCCCAGGTCGCCGATGGGCGACACGCCGCAGACCGGGAACATGCCGACGGGCGTGGCGTTGACGAGAATCTCTGCATCGGCATGGCGGTTAAGCGCTTCGCGGCCTTCGGCTCCGCGAATGTTCACCATGACGGCAAAGGCGCCGAGATCCTTTAGGACCGCCTGCACGCATTTAGCCGCGCCGCCCGTGCCGAGGATCAGGGCTTTCCTGCCCTTCACTTTGATGCCGCTCGCACGGACGGTGTCGAGGAATCCGGCATAGTCGGTATTGTCGCCCACGAGCTTTCCGTCAGGACGGCGCACGAGGGTATTGACCGCGCCGACATGCTGCGCGGCGGGCGTCAATTCGTCGCAGTAGGGCATCACCGCTTCCTTATAAGGGATGGTGACGTTGAGGCCGTCAAAGGGCGTTGTCCGCAGGAATTCGTCCAAACGCTCGGGCTCGCACTCAAAACGCTTATAGGCGTAGGCGCCCAGACGAGCGTGAATTTCCGGCGAAAGCGTGTGTCCGAGGCGGCGGCCAAGCAGTCCGCAGAGCAGTCCGGCGCCCGCTTTGGGCGGAATCGGTTCAGCATTGCGGTCGATGGTGACTTCCACCTTTGCACCGAGCCCCTTGAGGTCGGCCGCCAGAACGCGGTTCATGCCGGCCCCTTCAAGGGTGAGGCCGACGCCTTCGCGAGTCGCCTCGAGCAGAGCGGGCGCAGCCCCCGCAGCCGTGCAGGCGAAAATAAGCCGTTTGGCGGCATACTGCGGCGTTTCGCCTTCGCCGAGCGTTTTGAAAACAGAGAGCCGCCCGGGCTGATGCCCTTCAGTGCCGAGAGCGCCTTCTTCGAAGAGCTGAGCGGCGAGCTGCCGCTGGCGGGAGCCCGCGATCAAAAGTTCGTAGACCGCTGCGACAATCGGCCGTTCGTTGGGCGGCACGCGTTCAACGAGCTTTTCCAGCAGTGCTTCTTCACGCTTGGGCGCATGAATCGGCAGGTTCCGGCCGCGCTTACGCTCGCCGATTTCGTCGGCGATGGCCAGGCGCTCGACAATGAGTGCCGAGAGCTTGGCGTCAATGACGTCGATCTTTGCCCGCAGGTCAGCCAAGAGGTCGCTCGGCGCTTCGCGCAGCTGCGCGGGATGAGGGTGAGGTTCTGCCGTCTGCTGGTCGGTCATGATGAATTCAAACGTATCTTTTTGAAGGGTGGTATGGGGCGTTTCAGCGCGGTGCGCTTTCATTGGGCAGTGTTCTCGGCTCGTGCCTTTAAAGCTTCAGAAGCCCAGCACTCGGCATTGGGGAGGTCCTTTGAGAGCACTGCCGGCGGCGCGAGGAGGAGGTCCAGGGCAGCGAGCGCCGCAACGGCCTCTACGACCGGCACCGCGCGGATGCCAATGCAGGGATCGTGCCGGCCGGTGACAATCAGCTCGGCGGCTGTCCCCGCTTCGAGCGAGACCGTCTGCTGGCGGAGCGCAATGGAGGGCGTGGGTTTCATGGCTGCACGAAAGAGGATCGGTGCAGAGGTGGTCATCCCGCCCGCAATGCCGCCCGCGTGATTGGCCGCTGGTGCTGCGCCGGGAGCAGAGAGCTGAGGCTCCCAGGGGTCGTTCTCAGCCGAGCCCGAACGGCGTGCGGCCGCAAAGCCGTCGCCGAACTCCACGCCTTTGACCCCTGGAATGCCAAAAAGTCCGAAGGCGAGCGCGCCGTCAAAACCCTCAAAGAGCGGGCCGCCTAAGCCCATCGGCAGGCCCGTGATCATGCCTTCGATCACCGCGCCGATGCTGTCGCCCGATTTCCGGGCAGCAGCGACGGCAGCGGCCATTGCTTTGTCTGCTTCATCGCTGAGCACTGGAAGTTCGCGCTTTAGCCGCGCCTGCAGCACCGCATCGGTTTCGCCCATGGGGCTGAAAGGTCGGTCTTCAACGGTGCCGACTGCGGCCAAGTGAGCCGCAACCCGAATGCCGCGGCGGGCAAGAATCTGCAGGGCAATGCCGCCCGCACAGCAGATGGGAGCCGTGAGGCGTCCGGAGAAGGCGCCGCCGCCGCGAACATCCTGAAAGCCCTGATAACGCACCTGCGCGGGCAGATCCGCGTGCGACGGACGAGGGCGGTCAGCAATGGCCTTGTAGTCTTTCGAGCGCTGATCGGTATTGCGGATAAGGGCAGTGAGCGGCGCGCCGCAGGTGATGCCGTTGATGAGACCGCAGAGAATTTCAAGCTGATCCGTTTCGCGGCGCTGCGTCGAAAGCCGGCCGCCCGGCGCCCGGCGTCCCATAAAGGCGCAAAGAGCTTCTTCGTCAACGGCTTCGCCCGCAGGGAGCCCTTCAACGGTGCAGCCAATGGCCGCCGCATGGCTTTGTCCCCAGACGGTGGTGCGCAGATAAGTGCCGAAAGTGGTGTTCATGATGGAGTCAATCGTTTTGAATTCAGTTGCGGGTCTTGAGGTCGGCAGGGGCCGCAGAGCCCTTCAGCCGTTCCAAATCCTCGAAAAAGTGAGGATAGGACTTAGCTGCGTCCTCTGCGCCGTCAATGACGACGGCGCCGCCGCCGGAGGCGCCGGCCACGGCGGCAGCCATGACAATGCGGTGATCTTTGAAGCTTGAAATGCGCCCGCCCGAAAATTTTCGCGCGCTGCCGATGCCGTGCACCACCAGTTCGTCGGGGAGCTCTTCATGCGGGACGCCGAGCAGACGAAGGAGCTGAGCCGTGCTCTGCAGCCGATCGCTTTCTTTGATGCGGAGCCGTTCGGCATGGGTGAATCGAGTTTCGCCCGCGGCGGCGGCCGTCACGGCGAAATCGGCACCAAGTCCGGAATCTGCCGGGCATCAATCGTTTGCCCGCGAAGTGCGGCGCCGTTTTGGGAGGTTTGATCCGCACGGTTCCGATACGGCCCTCGGAGGACGATTCAACGCGCGCGAAGCGCGACAAAATGTCGACGACGGCGCGGTTGCGCGCCAGGCGACCCTCGGTGCGAGGACGCCCCTCGACCTGAACGGTTGAATGGTCCAGGCGGCAGCCCTTGGTCGGTGCGTGATTCGGCAATTTCAACGCCGCTTTCGGCAAGCGCGGAGAGCGTCATGCGCACATAGGGTCGCTCTCAAGCCGATCCTTGACGGCGAGCGTGCTTGGCCCGTTAAGAACGGAGAGCGCATAGAGGAGTCCGCCGAGAAACTGCGACGATACGGCGCCCGAAAGCGCATAAGCGCCGGGGAGAAGCCTGCCGGTGAGCCGCACGGGGAGCAGCGCCCCTTGAGAAGCCTCGGCATAGTCGAGCGTAATGCCGTGGCGCTCTAGTTCGCCGGCGAGCGGCTCCTGCGGTCTGGCGGGGAGCCGCCCGGATCCCGTAAAGATGACGCCGGCCGGTCCGCTGAGGGCGGCAGCGACGGGCAGAAGGTAGCGCAGCGTGGTGCCCGATTCGCCGCAGTCGAGCACCGGCGTTTCCGTGCGGGTGTTTAGTTCTGCGCAGCTGATGCCCTTTACCCGCGCGCCCGTTCCGGGGAGCCGTTCGATTTTGGCCCCGAGCCCCGCAGGGGCGGCAAGTGGCTTCAATGTCGTTGGAGCCGCCCCGAAAGCGCACGAGCACGGCATGATCGGGCGCGCCCAGCGCGGCGGCAATCAGTTCGCGGTGAGCCCAGGACTTTGAAGGAATGGCGGCAATCGTGCCGGAAAGCTGCTGCGGGGAAACGGTCTGCTGCATGAGGAGTGGCTTCAAGTTGGCGCGGCGCTCCGGCCGCCCGTATTTTTCTTCAGAGTCCTGTGCGGATCCTCTCGAGGAGCTTCGCCCAGGACGTGCGCTCGATTCGGGCGCAGCCGGGTGAGACAGGCAATACCAGCGCTACATCGGCGGCCCCGGCCTTTTTATCGTGCTGGCAGAGCTTAAGGAGCGATTCGGGCGAAAAATCGAGGTCGCTGCGGGCTCTTAAAGCTGCGGGAACAGCCGATGGGAGTCCCGTTTTGGAGAGGAGCGTCTCGAGATCAACGCGCATTTCGTCGGGAAGACGTCCTTCGCGAACCAATGCACGCGTGAGGATCGCCAAGCCGACGGCGACGGAGGCGCCGTGAGAAAGCTCCCAGTGCGCCGCCGCTTCGACGGCATGCCCGACGGTGTGGCCGAGGTTTAAGAGTCTTCTTTCGCCCGCTTCGCGTTCGTCGGCTTCGACGATGCGGCGCTTGACGTCAATGGCGGCCAGTATGAGGTCAACCGTCGGAAGGGGCGCGGGTGACCCGGGCTCAATGTCGGCAAGGGCCTCGTGGACGAGCTGGTTCATGCGGGAGTCTATGCCCGCATACTTGATCATCTCTCCCCAGCCGCAGGCGCGTTCCCGCTCGGGCAGCGTGTCAAGCGCCTGCGGATCGATCAGCACGGCCTTGGGCTGCGAGAAGACGCCCATCAGGTTTTTGCCGGCAGGCAGATCCACGGCGGTTTTGCCGCCTACGCTCGAATCGACCATTGCGAGGAGCGAAGTAGGAATCTGCACGCAGTCGATGCCGCGCATCCAAAGCGCGGCAGCCAGACCGGCGAGGTCGCCGATCACGCCGCCCCCGAGCGCAATCACCGCAGAGCTTCGCGTGAGCCCGAGCGCAGCAAAGGCTTCAAGCGCGCGGACGAGTTCTGCGGGCGTTTTGGACGCTTCGCCGGCAGGAATCACGTGAATGCCGGCACACTTTGGGCCGAGTGCATCTGCCGCCGCGCGGGCATAAAGCGGCGCAACGTTGGTGTCTGAGACGATGACCGCTCGTTCGGCAGTGAGTGCCTGAAGGCGCGCCTTCAGCGCGTCGTGGCCGCGGGCATGGAGCAGTCCCGGGAGCGCCTCTACATCGTAGGGGCGTCCCGTTGAGACATGCACAATGCCGGAGCGTTCGCGGCAGCTCATGACGCGCACACGCGGATCACATCTTCAGCCGTACGGACGGCGGAAGGGGCGGCCATGTTATGAAGATTCACGGCGGCGCGCACGGCGTTCACAGTCTTCACGACGCGCTCGAATTCTTCGGGCGTGATCGACTGCGGACCGTCGCAGAGCGCGGCGGCGGGGTTGTTGTGCACTTCGATCATCAGACCGTCGGCGCCGCAGGCCGCTGCTGCGGCAGCCATGGACGGAACATAGCGGGCGACGCCTGTGGCGTGCGAGGGATCGATCACCACCGGGAGGTGCGTTTTTTCGTGAAGCACCGGCACGGCAGAGAGGTCAAGCGTATTGCGGGTGGCGGTTTCGTAGGTGCGGATGCCGCGTTCGCAAAGAATAATCTGATCGTTGCCGCTTGCCATGATGTATTCGGCGGCCATCAGGAGTTCTTTGATGGTGTTGGCCAGACCGCGCTTGAGCAGAATGGGCTTATTGGTGCGGCCGAGTTCCTTGAGCATTTCGAAATTCTGCATGCTGCGGGCACCAACCTGAATGACGTCGACGTCTTCGAAGAGCGGCAGATGCGTGATGCTCATGATTTCAGTGACGATCGGCAGGCCTGTGGCTTTGCGGGCCTTGAGGAGCAGGTCAAGCCCTTCGCTTCTGAGCCCCTGGAAATCGTAGGGCGACGTACGCGGCTTGAAGGCGCCGCCGCGGAGCATCGTGGCGCCAGCGGCCTTCACGGCTTTGGCGATGCCGACGATCTGCTCTTCGGATTCAATCGAGCAGGGACCGGCAATCATGGCGAAGTGGCCGCCGCCCACCTTGGCACTGCCCGCTTTGACGATCGTGTCCTCCGGATGGAAGAGGCGGTTGGCGAGTTTGCAGGGGTCACTTACGCGGCGAATGGATTCAACCGACGGAAGCGCCAGAATTTGGTCGGCGGGCAGATGCAGGCGGGTTTCGCCGATGACGCCGACGGCTGTTTTTTCCTGCCCCTGCATGACGACAGCGCGAAGCCCTCGGGATTCGAGACGGTCCTTAAGATCGGTGATGTCGGTCGTTGTGGCGGTGGCCTTCATGATGATGATCATGGTTTCTCTCCGGAAGAATAAATTCGGGTATTGGGGTGGATTCGAGTGTCTGGGCTCGATCTCTTTGCCGCCGGAGAGTGCTGCTTGGCCTTGCTTGGATCCCGTCGTATCTTTGGTGCGGTGCGGGAGAAGAAGGAGCAACAAAAAACCTGCGGCGTTTGAGACCGCAGGTTTTGTGTTTTCGCTTGCCGAAACCTTTTATGCAGTCAAACGCGTCTTGTGCGTAAATCGCCAAAACGCGTAATAAAAGGACGATGCATGAAGGACGGTGTTCATTTCGAAATCGGTGTAAAGGAGAAATGAAAGCGAAGTGGTTGAGAATCAATTTACTCGCTCAGCCAAACTTTGCAAGGTTTTTTGAGAGCCGCTGAGAGAAATAATGACGCCGATTCGGGTTGCCTACAACTTCTTGCCTATAGCCCTGGGAAGTCATCGTAGGTGTTAACGACGGGAGACACTGAAGACTTGAGCCGAACTCAGCGCGGCTCGCCGGCAAGGGGCGAAAGTTCCTCAAGGTCATAGGGCGTCGTTTGATAGACGTAGTAGTTGAGCCAGTTGTGGTAGAGGAGGTGCGCGTGAGAGCGCCAGCGGTTGATCGGACGCTGCGCCGGATCGTCGGACGGGTAATAGTTTTCAGGAACAGAAATCTCGAGTCCTTTTTCAAGGTCCCGGCGATACTCCGCGTCGAGCGTGAAGAGGTCGTATTCGGGATGTCCGGTCACAAAAATTTGCCGCCCGTTTTCCGTGGAGAGCAGAAATGGACCGGTGCGGCGGCCCGAGGCAAGCACTCTCAGAGCGGGAACTGCGGCAAGATCCTTTAGATTGAGGCCCGTATGGCGGGAGTGCGGGACGAAAAAGCGGTCATCGAAGCCGCGCACGAGCGGGTTGGAAGGGCGAAGCACTTCATGCTCAAAGATGCCGAAAAGCTGTTCGGCCAGCGGGCGCTTGCGGATGCCGTAGTGATGCCAGAGCGCGGCAAATGCGCCCCAGCACACATGAAGCGTGGAATAAACATGAGTGAGACTCCAGTCGAAGATGCCTTTGAGCTCTTCCCAATAATTCACTTCGTGAAAATCGAGCTGTTCCACGGGCGCGCCGGTAATGATCATGCCGTCAAAACGTTCGTCTTCGATGTCATCGAAGGTCTTATAGAAAGCATCGAGATGGTCGCCCGAGACGTGCCTGCCGCGGTGAGAGGCGGTCTGAAGCAGCGTGAGCTCTACCTGCAGCGGCGAATTGGCAAGCAGCCTGGCAATCTGTGTTTCCGTTGTGATTTTGGTCGGCATCAAGTTGAGCGCCAGAATTCGAAGCGGTCTGATGTCCTGTGTGCGCGCTCGGTCTGGCGACATGACGAAGATATTTTCGTCAAGGAGGCGCTCATTGGCAGGAAGCCCGTTGGGCAGAATGACTGGCATCGCGGAAGTGCTCCGTATGGAAAATCGAGAAGTCTCAAAGAGACGGCGGGCTGATCGAGCGCATTGAGAGAGACTCGCTCACGGGGCTCTTCACATCCCCGCAATGAGTCTAAGGAGGGCGATGGCCGAAGCGGCCAGCGGTATTACGACCTGGACCATAAAAACTGCAGATTGCGCAGGATGGGTACGCATATCGAAAGCATTTTGCGATGTCGGCAGTCTGAAAAGAAAACGTCGGTATATGTCCTGTATGCCCACTTAGACGATTTTAGGTAATAGGTAATACCGCTAATTGAGTATGACATTTTGCTTTCTAAAATACGCCGATTCGCCTAGAGGCGAAAAGCATAAAAAAACCATGAATACCATCCAAGGAAGCGAAACTCATGACTTTTGAAATATGGGCAGCATTGGCTGTCGTCTGCATCACGGTATACGGACTGCTCAAACGCTGGGAGACACGTTTGGTGCTGCTCACTTCCGGTTTCGCAATGTGTCTGCTCGCACTCGATCCGATTGCTGCTTTCAAGCAGTTCGATAAGTCAATGACCAATGCCTCACTCATCGTCGTGGTCTGTTCGGCGATGGGTTTCGCCCGAGTGATGAACATCACCGGGTGCGACCTGCATCTGGTGAGGCTCCTTACGAAGCCGCTCAACCGACTGGGCATTGCGCTCCTGCCTTGCTGCATGATTGTGACGGGCGTTGTATCCATTGCGATTTCGTCTTTGGCCGGCATGTGTGCGGCCATCGGTCCGACGATCTGCGCGCTCATGATTCGCGCGGGTTTTCGGCCGGCAATGGCTGCCTGTACGGTGATAGCTTCGACACTGCCGTCTTTTTGGTCGCCCGGGTCTTCGCACAACGGGTTCGTAGCAAAGATCGCGGACTGGCCGATCATGGACTATCTCACCTATACGGGCACGCGCACGCTGCTGATTTCAATCGTCTGCATCATCGTGATGGTTGCGGCCTGTCTGCTCTTTGGCGACTATAAGAAAGGGGGCTTCGAGAACGACGGCGTTCACGACTCGGCAAACCAAGTGGAGCTGCCCGAAAAGGCTAATCTGCTCTGGGCTTTTGCGCCGCTCCTGCCGGTCATACTGCTCTTTGTGGTGGCCATCGGGTTCCCGCAGGTGAAGGTTTCCGTGGCGACAGCTATGCTGATCGGCGTGATCTACACGATGATCGTGACGCGCGTCAGTCCGGCGGATCTGACAAAGCGGTTCTTTGACGGCATGGGGCAGGGCTACGGCAGCATTCTGGGGCTCATCATTGCCGCCGGCGTTTTCGCCGCCGGCCTGCGTTCCTGCGGCGTCATTGACGTTTTCGTCGAGGCGCTTAAAGGTTCGTCCGACCTCGCCAAACTCGGCGCGGCCGTCGGTCCCTATGTGCTCGGCGTCATGACGGGTTCGGGCGACGCGGCGGCCTTTGCCTTTAATGAAGCCGTTACGCCGCACGCCGCCTCGTTCGGCATGACGATCCCCGACCTCGGCTACCTCGCAAGCGTTGCCGCTACGTTCGGCCGCGTCTCTTCGCCCCTGGCTGCCGGCGTAATCGTGATTTCGGGCATTGCAGGCGTGAGTCCGATAGAGGTGATTAAGCGTTCCGCACCGGTGCAGATCTGTACGCTTGCATTCCTCTTCTTTATCAGCTGATGCCGGCGGTCTGCTCCATCACTCTGAGCGATGACGGCCGGCGGATTTCTTTTTGAACAGCCGGCCGTTGTATGAAGCGAATCAATGATCGTCTTCCACAGCGGAACATTTCTGTCGAAAGGCGGCAGTGCCCATTTTGAAATCTTCGGGCGCAACGCTGCAGACGAGCGAGTCCATGGCGCGAGAATTGTTCGGATCAGTTCGCCAGGTAAGGTTCAGGGATGGATTTCCGCTTGAGGGGAGACTCACGGCAATGGCTGCCAGCGTCTGAATGCCGTCGGGCTTGGTGCCGGTGCGCCAAATGCTGCGGACGGGACCGTCATGCCGATCGCGGGTCATGGCCGCCATGTCCGCGATCTTAAGGGGTTTATCCGCAGCGGCGAGAAGCTCCCGAATGCGCTCGAGCCGGCGCGCGCTGCTCGAGCCGATGTTTTGGTTGAGAGCTTCGGATTCCGGTTCGATGAAGTGGTTGGTGTGGGCGGCTGTCCCGTGTTCTGTGATGCGGACAGTGGTTTGGCCGCCCGGCATCACCTCAACGACGGCGATTTTGGTGCGGTCTGCCAGAAGGTAGTTCACCGGCTCGACAAATACTTCCCTGTGTGCGAGCACTTCGTCGACTGAGGCGTAATGCTGCATGATCCAGTCGGTTGCGCTCAGGCGGTGCTTAAAGAAGCGCGGCAATGCCAGCCGCTCTTTACGCGGAAGGCTCCCTGAAGTTGAACGGGCGAGAAAGAGCCCTTTCTCATTGAAGATGTTGAAGCGGTGCTTGTCGCCCGTGAAGAGTCCCAGATAGGCATAGCCCTTTGAAGGCACTGCGATGTCAAAGCGCTGGGGCCCCGGATGTTCATCCCGCGTTTTAGCAGCGAGCGTTCCGCCGCCCTCGACCATGCCTTCGCCGACAGCGCCAAAAAGTGTGCAGGCAGGGGTGCCGGCTGCGGCGAAGAGGGCGCAGCCAGCCCATACGAAGCGTCGAAAAGCAGGCGTGAACATCTTGGGTTTTTGGAATAGAGACCTAAGCGCGGCGCAAAGCCGGTTTGAGCTTTGCGCCGCTTCCTGGCCGGTCAACGGTTAATGAACGACTTTAGAACCAGGCTTTGGACTGGGCAGCCTTGCGGCCGGCTTCACGCCCATTGACGAGACAGTCCATCACCGCGCACGCGCCGATGCGCACGGCGCCGTGAATGCCGCCCACGAATTCGCCCGCCGCAAAGAGGCCGGGAATCGGCTTGTCGGTCATGACGTCGAGTACTGCCGTGTCAACGGCGGTAGCCACGCCGCCCATGCAGTGGTGTACTTTGGGACTCATTTCAGAGACAAAGTAGGGGCCCGAGCCGATGGGCTTGGCCGAACGATCGAACCGGCGGCCGAACTTCGGATCGCTCTGTTTGGCAAGATCATCGTTATATTGCGCAATGGTCTTTTTCAGAGCTTCCGGATCCATTTTGTAGGCTTTGGCGAGCGCTTCAGCATCGTCATACTTGACGACGGTCTTCTCTCAATCTGGTCGAACAGGCCCGGGCGGAGCTTTTCGAGATGTGCGACGCCGTCGCTGTCGCTGAAAGCAAGCGCGTGTCCGCCTTTATTGATGACGGTGAGAATGGCGTCCGTGCAGACTTTGCGGTCGCCGAATTCATTGACGAAACGTTCTCCGGTAAGGCTCGAAAGCCAGAAGCCGAAGAGCGAGCCGGAAATAGAGGCAAAGTGCGTGGCTTTCCCCATGCCTTTTTCGAGCGGAGAGCAGGACGGCAGACACTGAATCCAATCGGCCTGAATGACGCGCGCGCCAATGCGGGAGACTTCGCGCCAGCTTTCCGACGTGGCGCCGGGCTGGTTCGTGGTGAGAAACTGTGCGCCCAGCTTGGGGTCAAGCTTCTGACGATACTTCACGTCAGCGCCGAAGCCGCCGCAGGCGAGCACCACGGCGCGGCGGGCGCCAATACGCTTCACGGTGCCCGCGGCAGGCTTTCCGAAGACATAGCCTTCACGAATCTCCACGCCTTGAACGCGTCCTTCGGGGCTTCGCAGGATCTTCTCCATGAAGCAGCCCGTACGGGGCTTGACGCCGAGCGAAGCGAGCTTTTTAACGGCCGGCACAATGATGCCTTGGCCGGTGCCCTGCCGTGTGATGAGACAGCGCTCGGCGGAGTGGCCGCCCTTGCCGGTAAGCGTTGGATTCCAGTCCACACCGATATAGCTGCGTGTCCATTCAAAGGTTTCTGCGGCGTGTTCACAGACGAACCGAATATGCTGAGGATCGCCCAGACCCAGACCAATGCGCTCCATGTCGGCCATCAGAGCCTCCGGAGAGTCCTTGATGCCCTGCTCTTTCTGCACGCTCGAGCCCGGTACGGCGAACATGCCGCCCGAAAGCGAGGAGTTGCCGCCCACGAAAGCCATTTTTTCAAATACGGCAGCTGAAGCGCCCGCTTCGCGCGCTGCCAAGGCTGCAGCAAGACCGGAAAAACCGGACCCAATGATCACCACATCATAGATTTCGTCGAATTTTGGCTTTGACGACGATGCATCGGCGGTGCTGACAAGACCAAATCCGGCAGCTGGGAGCACGGCGGCGCCGCGGATAAGCGAGCGGCGTGAGAGATTATTCATGGTTTCCTCCTTTTTTTGATATGAACTTCTGCCGCAGTCGTTGGCTGGCCTCCGAAGACTGCGGGCGAGCGGCCAAAGTCTAAAGCTCGAACGGGCGGTTCTCCAAGCATTGAGATGATCGCAAAGCATTAAAACCGTAACAATCGGCGATAGATCTTCCAGCGGCAGAAAATGGGGTCTGTTAACGCGTTGCGGCGAAAGAAGTGAAAACGTATTACATGTGCATATTCCGTGTTTTTCATAAGTCCGCAGGATTTAAATGACGAAGATAATGGAACGCAGCGGCAAGGATCACAGGGATCCTTGTCTGAAAGTTTGGATGCGGAGAAAGATATGCGGAAGCTCTTCACAATTGGATTTCTTGCGGCTTTAGGTTTAGCCGGTTCGGTTCAGGCCGCGCTTCAGGACGGGACCTATGAGGTATCGGCAAAAGGCAATAACGGACCCGTTGTCTTCTCGGTTGAAATCCAAGGGCAGGCGATTAAATCCATCAAAGTGGTGCGCGGTGAAGAAACGCCGGGCCTGGGTATTGAGGCCATTGCCATGATCTCTAAGGAAATTATTGCCCGGCAAACGACGGCCGTCGATGCGGTCTCGGGTGCGACGAATTCCTCGCGGACTGTGACGGCAGCGGTCGAAGCGGCACTCCAAAAAGCGGGCGGAACCGCTGCAGATCTGAAAAAGACGCATCAGACCGATGCTGCGCTGCCCACCAATAATTCGACGGATGTATTGGTGGTGGGCGCCGGCGGCGCCGGCATGGGGGCTGCAATTGCAGCCAAGGAAGCCGGAGCGAAGGTGCTCCTGATTGAAAAACTGCCGCTCGTCGGCGGCACAACGCTTTTGGCTTCAACGGCCTTCAATGCCGGCGGGTCCAAAGTGCAGATGAGCTCCGCCAAACCCTATACTGCCGCGGATTATTACGCCAAACTTGAAAAAGGCGCACGGGGTCAGGAACTTGCCAACGTGAAGCAGCTCGCTGATCTCTCCGGCCCCACTGCGGATTGGCTTATCGGCATGGGTGCGGACCTATCCCGCGTGATC
>SCPO01000370.1_pt1 | contig 31739 bp, 34 predicted proteins | sample 6106821 | NCBI WGS metagenome assembly SCPO01 (sample SAMN10720448, study PRJNA508395) | human gut metagenome | isolation source: Participant 2 stool, 0 month | host: Homo sapiens | collected 2017 | reverse complement strand
GGTCAGTATCGTCGATAATGTTCATACCAGAGAGGCGGATTACTTCGTGCAGTTGATTTCGCGCTCATTGATATTTCCCCATTTAGGCATAAATGTCCTGATTTCACGGCCTTTTTCTTGTATTGCCTGTGGAAGGTTTCTACCTATATTGGCCATTTCGGATTCTGAAACGTAAGGTGTAATCTCTTGAGTAATAAATAAAACTTTATTCGCCTTTGTCATAATAACAATAGTTCACTATAATATTCTGCAAAGATAGGAAAAAAAAGAACTTTAAATAAGATATTCTTTCTTTATGTGGCAAATATTAGTTTATTTTGCAGAGTTTTTGCAAACGAGTAAAACATAAACCAATTGACAAAATGAAAGTAGTGCACACTATCAAGGACTTACAGGCCGAATTGGCTGTCCTAAGAGCCCAAGGTAAGAAAGGTGGGACTGGTTCCTACAATGGGTGCTTTACATGCGGGACATGCATCTCTGGTAAAGCGCAGCGTAAGTGAGAATGGTGTAACTGTTGTGAGTGTTTTTGTGAATCCCACACAGTTTAACGATAAAAACGACTTGGAGAAATATCCGCGTACATTGGATGCAGATTGCCGTTTGTTGGAAGAATGCGGGGCGGATTTCGCTTTTGCTCCTTCAGTTAGCGAAATGTATCCGGAACCGGATACCCGTCAATTTAGCTATGCACCATTGGATACGGTGATGGAAGGTGCTTTCCGTCCAGGACATTTTAACGGTGTTTGCCAAATTGTTAGCAAGCTGTTTGATGCTGTACAGCCGGATCGTGCATATTTCGGAGAGAAAGACTTCCAGCAGTTAGCAATTATTCGTGAGATGGTTCGACAATTGAAATATAACCTTGAAATTGTAGGTTGTTCAATTGTACGTGAGGAAGACGGACTGGCATTGAGTAGCCGGAACAAACGTTTATCTGCAGAAGAACGTGAAAATGCTTTAAATATTTCTCGCACCTTATTTAAAAGTCGTAACTTTGCAGCCACTCATACAGTGAGCGAGACGCAAAAGATGGTTGAAGATGCGATTGAAGCCGCTCCGGGTTTGCGTATGGAGTATTTTGAGATCGTAGACGGAAACACATTGCAGAAAATTAGTAATTGGGAAGATACTTCCTACGCAGTAGGATGCATCACAGTGTTCTGTGGAGAAGTCCGGCTGATCGATAACATTAAATATAAAGAATAACTAAAAAGACGAAACCTTATGATGATTGAAGTGTTGAAGTCGAAAATTCATTGTGCACGTGTCACGGAGGCAAATCTGAACTACATGGGTAGTATCACGATTGACGAAGACCTGTTGGATGCTGCAAACATGATTCCGGGAGAGAAAGTGTATATCGCTGATAATAACAACGGTGAACGCTTTGAAACCTACATTATCAAAGGTGAACGCGGTTCGGGTAAAATTTGTCTGAATGGTGCTGCTGCCCGCAAGGTGCAACCCGATGATATTGTGATAATCATGTCCTATGCATTGATGGATTTTGAGGAAGCCAAGTCGTTTAAACCGGCTGTAATTTTCCCTGATCCTGCGACGAACAAAGTGGTAAAGTAGAAAGTATCTTTGATATTTGAAATGAGAAAAGCCCCGTTTACAGTTCGTAAACGGGGCTTTTCTTATTCTACTTTTTTATGCCGGGGGTGATCGATGTTCTACCCACGTGTGAGTTGGTTTTAGCCCGGGTGTTAATAAGCGGCAGTTAGTTGCCGGCGTTTGTTTTCAGTTGCTCATTCATAGCAGCGGCAGCTTTACGGCCATCACCCATCGCCAGAATTACAGTAGCTCCACCGCGAACGATGTCGCCACCTGCGTAAATCATCGGGATAGAAGATTCCATGTTGTCATTTACTGCGATAGTTCCTTTCCGTCCTAATTCCAGTCCTTTGATAGAGCTTGGAACAATCGGGTTAGGAGATACCCCAACGCTGACAATGGCCAGATCTATGTCAATTGTTTCTGTTGCTCCCGGGATGGCTACAGGACTACGACGTCCGGAAGCATCTGGTTCGCCTAATTCCATCTTTTGCAGAATAACTTGTTTTACGCAACCTTGTTCATCGGCAATATATTCTATGGGGTTATGCAGAGTCAGGAATTCCACACCTTCTTCTTTGGCGTGTTTTACTTCTTCGATACGTGCAGGCATTTCTTCTTCCGAGCGGCGGTAGATGATCATAGCACGTTCAGCACCCAGGCGTTTGGCTGTACGGACAGAGTCCATAGCTGTGTTACCACCGCCGATTACTGCCACATTCTTACCGAATGCTACCGGAGTGTCCGAATCTTCGCTGGCTGCATCCATTAGATTTACACGAGTCAGATATTCATTGGAAGACATGATATTGATAGAATTTTCACCCGGGATATTCATGAAGTTGGGAAGCCCGGCACCTGATGCTACAAATATACCTTTGAAATCTTCTGCTTCCAAGTCTTCCACACTGATTGTCTTTCCTACAATACAGTCTTTGATGAAATTAACGCCCATCTTACCGAGATTGTTGATTTCTACGTCTACAATCTTGTTTGGCAAACGGAATTCGGGGATACCGTATTTTAATACACCCCCTATTTCATGTAAAGCTTCGAATACAGTGACATCGTATCCCTGTTTAGCCATATCTCCAGCAAATGCCAATCCTGCAGGTCCTGAACCGATAACAGCTATTTTGATGCCGTTTTTCTCTGCAATGACAGGTACGGATATTTGACCGCTTTCACGTTCGTAATCAGCAGCAAAACGTTCCAAATAACCGATAGCTACCGGCTTTTCATTCATTTTCAGATGAATACATTTTGATTCGCACTGTTTTGCGGACACACACGGCCGCAAACTGCAGGGAGCGCACTTGTTTCTTTCAATGTTTTAGCAGCTTCGAGGAACTCACCGCGTTCGATATTCTTAATGAAGCGGGGAATATCAATACCTACCGGACAGCCTTCCATACATCCAGGATTAGCACAGTCGAGACAGCGTTTGGCTTCTGTAACAGCCTGTTCTGCTGTTAATCCTTGATTAACTTCCTCTTTACGGCTATGTGAACGGTATTCTGCATCCAGTTCGTTCATTTTTACACGGGGGATAGCCATTCGTTCTTTAGGCTTCATGGATTTGCGTAACTCCTGCCTCCAAGCAGCATTACGACTTTTTTCATCGATTTCTTTGGTTGCTTCACATTCCGATTCCAGCTTATGCATTTCTTCGCGTTCGATATTCTTGAACGCACCCATACGTTTCAGCATTTCGTCAAAGTCCACCTGATGACCGTCGAATTCCGGACCATCTACACAAACGAATTTAGTCTTTCCTCCTACAGTGATACGGCAGGCACCACACATACCGGTTCCATCCACCATAATGGTGTTCAGAGAAACGTCGGTGGGAATTTCATATTTTTTAGTCAGCAGACAAACGAATTTCATCATGATGGCAGGACCGATGGCGAAACATTTGTTTACCGTTTCACGTTTGATAACTTCTTCTACACCTTCTGTCACCAGACCTTTCCGGCCGTAAGAACCGTCGTCTGTCATAATGATTACTTCATCAGAGCTTTCACGCATTTCTTTTTCCAAGATGATGAGATCTTTATTGCGTCCAGCCAATACGGTAATTACGCGGTTGCCGGCAGCTTTCAAGGCCTGTACGATAGGAAGCATCGGAGCAACACCTACACCACCACCAGCGCAGATTACTGTTCCGAATTTTTCTATATGGGTAGCTTGTCCGAGTGGGCCTACTACGTCAGTGATAGATTCGCCTTCATTCAGCTCGCAGAGACGGGTAGAAGAAAGACCAACTTCCTGTACTACCAGTGTGATGGTACCTTTTACGGGATCGGCACCGGCGATAGTAAGTGGCATACGTTCTCCTTTTCGCCTACACGTACGATGACGAAGTGTCCGGCCTTACGAGATTTAGCAATTAAAGGAGCTTCAATTTCAAATTTGAATACTTTTTCAGAAAAGCGTTCCTTGCTAATGATTTTGTTCATTATCTAATTAATTTGTTGTTTTTATTACGTAACTGCTATCAGAATGATATAAATTTTGGCAAAGATACAGCTTATTTGCGAAATATAAAAGAAAAGCCACTCTTTTGATGAGTGGCTCTCTATATAAGGGTGCTTTTATTAGTCTGTCAGATCAAGTCTTAGTCTATCATGTCGAAGCCGCAGTACGGAACCAACGCTTTCGGAATTCTAATGCCTTCCGGAGTCTGGTTATTTTCGAGTAGGGCAGCAACGATACGTGGCAGTGCTAATGCTGAACCGTTCAGTGTGTGGCAGAGTTCGGTTTTCTTTTCTGCATTACGGTAACGGCATTTCAGGCGATTAGCCTGATACGTATCGAAATTGGATACAGAACTTACTTCCAACCAGCGTTTCTGTGCCTCTGAATATACTTCGAAGTCGAAACAAAGGGCAGCAGTGAAACTCATATCACCACCGCAAAGGCGGAGGATACGATATGGAAGTTCCAGTTTTTGCAACAGACCTTCTACGTGGTCTAGCATTTCCTGATGAGATTGTTTGGAATGTTCGGGTTTGTCAATGCGTACCAGTTCTACTTTTGAGAATTCGTGCAGACGATTCAGTCCGCGCACATCTTTACCATAGGAACCAGCTTCACGACGGAAACATTGAGTATATGCGCAATTCTTGATAGGCAATTGTTTTTCGTCCAAAATCACGTCACGATAGATATTGGTTACAGGAACTTCTGCGGTTGGAATCAAGTACAAATCATCTACTTCACAATGATACATTTGTCCTTCTTTGTCGGGAAGTTGTCCTGTTCCGTAGCCCGATGCGGTGTTTACTACCGTCGGTGGCATGATTTCAGTATATCCGGATTTGCGTGCTTCATCCAGGAAGAAATTGATTAATGCGCGTTGAAGACGTGCCCCTTTACCTTTATATACAGGAAAACCTGCCCCTGTGATTTTCACGCCCAGGTCAAAATCTATCAAGTCGTATTTTTTGGCAAGTTCCCAGTGGGGGAGTGCATCTTTAGGAAGTTCGGTTTCCATACCGCCCATTTTTTCCACCACATTGTCTTCAGCGCTTACACCTTCGGGCACACTGTCATAAGGAACATTGGGAATGGTGTAAAGTACATTCTGCATATCTGTTGCAGCCTGTGTCATAGCGGCGTCTAATTCTTTGTTACCTTCTTTTAGTTCGGCAACGCGTGCGCGTGCAGTCTCAGCTTCCTCTTTCTTCCCTTCTTTCATCAGTTGCCCGATGGTGCGTGAAAGCGAGTTCACTTCTGCCAGGTTTTTATCTAATTGATTCTGCGTGCTACGTCTTTTGTCGTTAAGAGCGATCACTTGATCGATCGTCTCTTTTGCATCTTTAAAATGCTTCTTTTCCAGTCCGCGGATTACCTCTTCCGTATTCTCTGTAATTTGTTTAATGGTAAGCATATCTATACTTTTTATGAACTTTCTTTATTAAGGCTACAAAGATAAAGAAAAAACGAATAATCAAGCAAATATATGTGTTATATATAATATATATGATGTGTCTATGATATATATAATACATGTATTGAGCTGTATAATAAACATATATGCAGTGAATGATACATACATGTCTCTTTTAGAGTGATATATAAAACTCTGGTTGTTAAAAAGAAAGGAGATGTAATCCAATGGATTACATCTCCTTTTCTTAAATATTTTCAGTTGTGCAATTATGCCTCAGTAGCAGGAACAACAGAAACAGATCTTCTGTCATTACGACCTACTTTGAAACATACTGTACCATCTACTAAAGCGAAAAGAGTATGGTCACGTCCCATACCGATGTTTTCACCCGGATGGAATTCTGTACCTCTCTGACGAACAATGATGTTACCTGCTTTACAAGCCTGTCCACCAAATATCTTAACGCCTAATCTCTTACTTGCTGATTCACGGCGCCGTTCTTAGAACTACCTACACCTTTCTTATGTGCCATTTCTTCTTAAATTTTTAAATGATTAAGCAATAACTTGTTTAATAGTTAACTCTGTAAACTGCTGGCGGTGACCGTTCAGTTTTCTATAACCTTTTCTTCTCTTTTTGTGGAATACAAGTACTTTGTCGCCTTTAACCAAGTTTGAAACAACCTGGCAAACAACTTTAGCGCCTTCTACGGTAGGAGCACCTACTGTTACGTTTCCGTCTTTGTCTACCAAAAGAACTTTTTCAAATTCTACTGTTGAACCGTTTTCTGCACCTTCGATGTGGTGAACGAACAACTTTTGACCAGCTTCTGCTTTAAATTGCTGACCGTTAATTTCTACAATTACGTACATCTTATATATAAATGTATAAGTTAGCTCCGGCGGGTGGTCTTTAATCACTTAAAGAACTCTTTATCGAACCCGTTGCGGAATAATCGGGCACAAAAGTACTATTTTTATTCGTTCCCGACAAATATTTCTTTTATTTTTTATAGGAGATAAAATGATTACGGCAAATAAATGAGCATTTTAGCTCTCATTGTAGCCTATTGGACTAATTCTCCTAAATTCTGCATAATGATTTTGTGTGGATAAACACGAAGTTCCTCTCCCGTTGTCATTCCGTTCAGCACACCTGCAAAATCGACTCCTGCATTCTGCGCTGTTTCGGCATCTACGGTGCTATCTCCAATATACAATGTCTCTTCGGGGCTACTTCCCAGATGTTCCAATGCAAATTTAACTCCTTCCGGCGAAGGTTTCGGTGCTTTTACATCTTCTCCTCCCACTACTATATCAAGAAAATCTTTAGGCAGAAATTCTTCCAGATAACTCAATATCCGGAAACGATACTTGGTAGAGATAATTCCGACGCGGGCACCCCGTTTCTTCAATTCTTTCAGTGTAGACAATGTGTCGGGAAAAAGACGGGTATTTACATTCTGTGTACATCAGCTTCCAGTCTGTACCTCGCCGGAATCCAGCTGTGCCGGGTTGGTAATTCCGGTAAGGATACTGAATGATTCTTCCAATGTTTTGCCGATTGTACGCTTGATAGCTTCATCAGTAACGGTTAAATACTGATGCCGGGTAAGCACAATTCTGAAACACTTAACGATACCACGCGACGAATCGGCTAGTGTGTAGTCGAAATCGAATAAATAGGTTTTGTAGTTCATTGGGGAAAACTTTTCCGCAAAAGTACTAAATACTTTTCTTATTTCACAGCTTCTACTGTGTATCCTTGTCTTTTTAGTAAGTTTAATAATCCTTTTTCTCCGGGGAGGTGCAGGGCGCCTACTGCAACAAAAGTCGGGGCAGCCTTCATGATTGCCGGTAGTTTTTCAGCCCATGCTTTATTACGGTTGTAAATCATGGTATCTTCTTCGCCGGGAAGTGCGTCACATTGATCGCCTTTACGCTCTTCGCTGATTTTAAGCATGGTGTTCAGATCTTGGTTCATGTAGGCGTTTGTGAGCTTTTTCAGGTTTTCTACTTCAGTCTCTATATGGTTAAGAGTGCACATTAATAGTTGTGCTTGCCGTTGTAGTGAACTGCCATTGAAAAGCAGGTTGAATTGGAATTCTGCAGTTTCCAGTCCGTCCACCTTTTTTCCGTTTTGGATGGCTTGACTTTGAAAGAATGTGTCGAGTTGCTCTTGCGGGTTGAATTTCCCTATATGTTTTACGTAAGCCATCACCACTACATTATTTAATAAGAAGGCAGGTTTTAGCTTCGGAGCCATATTTAAATCTACCATCAGGTTTTCTTTGCAGAATTTATTAGCAGTCTCAAAGTCTTTCGGAGAAAGGAGAGAGTTTAGCGTGGTATCACTTTCAATCATCATTGCCTTTTGCATCTTTTCCATGGTGGCAGGCGATTGCATTTCCGACATTTTTATCTCTCCATATACTTGTTGAGTTTCATTCATAGCCTTTTTAAGTCCGGCAATGCTATCCATGATGCTGAACGGTGCTAGATGGTGAGTGCCTATGATGTAGGAAGGTTGGTTCAGTCCGTTGCCGGACACTTTCCATAAAAGCTGTGCATTGGCGCTGAATGCCACGCAAATAAATAGAACTGCTCCGATGAATGATTTCATAATTTTATATCATTAGAAGTTGATAATTAACGTATCCTGCCGCCGCTTATCCAGTGTTTGGTATAATAGTTTTCGTTCAAGTTGCTGACGATCACTCCTTTACTGGTGCTGGAATGAATAAACTTACCGTTTTTGAGGTAAATGCCTACATGAGCTACTTTATTTTTTGAACGACTGCTGGTGAAGAATACCAAGTCTCCTTCCCGGAGATTCCGTTTGGCGACTTTATTGCTTTCTTTTTTTAGATCTTCCGTGTTACGCGGCACTTGGGTGCGGTATACCTTACGGTACACTTGATAAACTAATCCCGAACAGTCGGCTCCTCGTTTCGAATCACCTCCACCACGATAGGGAACCCCTATCCAGTCGGCTGCTTCCAGATAGAGCTTATGGTTATCCTCCATATTAATATCTACCCCCAACAATATAGAAGCTCGTGCCAATGCTTGATAATCCAGCCGGGGTGCGGAAGTGCGGCAGGAACTAAGGCTGGCAATCAGTCCTAATAAAAGGATGAATTGCAGGAAGTATCTTTTCTTTCTATCAGGTTTCTTTATACTAGACTTATGGGTATCAGACTTTTCTGTTATATATCTCATCATAATTAGTTTATGCAATAATTTTAGTAAGGATGGATACTTACCATTCATTATTTTATCATTTCCTATTTACCGTTTACTCTTCTTCTACATTAAAATAATCCTCCAGTTCTTTCTCTGCGGAGTTGTCCTCGTTGATAATATCCCGGATGATGACACCGTGTTCCAATAAAGCAATCCTCGGACATACATCTACGGTATGATTGAGATTGTGACTGGATATGATAACCGTAGCTTGATGCTCCTCATTATATTTCTTGAGCAGATGTTTGATGATAGACTGAGAACTTGGATCGAGAAAGTTGAATGGTTCGTCCAGTATCAGTAATTGCGGGTAATGAAGCATGGCAGAAATAATTCCGATCTTTTGCTTGTTACCTGCGGAGTAGTTACGGATTAGCTTCTTGTGCCCGATCACTTCTCCACTCATAAAACGTTCGAAAGGAATCAGACGTTCGTCCACTTCTTCTTTCTTTAGTCCGTACATCTTTCCGATGAAATAGAAATATTCTTCCGGAGTGAGATAATCAATCAGAAAACCATCGTCAATGAAAGCACCTGTGAAGTTTTTCCAGTCTTCGCTTTGGCTGACATCAATATCATTAATAATCACCTTACCATCGTCTGCTTTTAACAGATCCAGCATGATTCGGAAGAGAGTTGTTTTACCGGCACCGTTGTTTCCCACCAATCCGAGCATATCGCCTTGATTGATTTCGTAGTGTTCTATGTCTACGGCAATCTTCTCACCGAAATTCTTTTTAAGTTTGTCAATGATAATCATGATCTTCAATGTTTATATGGTTAATGATTCATGAGCGTTTATTGGCGGCTGTCTCTGAAGCCTTCCATGTTTTCGTATCGCCGTTTCATGAAACGATGATATACATTTTTAATCCATAAAGGAGAAGTCAGGGTAAATCCGAGACCGACAACTAACAGAATAATGTAAGTGATTGTTTCACCTAAAAATGCATTTAATAGACTGTATAAGATGAGAGGCACACCGAAAGCAGCGAAATTAACCACCATCTGTATAGCGCTATTCGTTTGTCGGCTTGCCACTTTCTCGTTTAAGGGGACCGTCTGTTTGTTGTAGACAGCCAGTTGGAAAAAACAGAAATAAATAAAGCCGATGGTATAGAAAAACCAGGCGAAGGCGCCCAGTAAAGTGAGTTTATTCATGATAATGGCGGGAATCATGAGTATGAAAGGTATGATTTCGCCAATGCTGTATGTGTAATATTTGGCTTTCAGTAGACTCATAATTGATTCTTTACGAGACATCAGGCCATCAATGTAATTACCTTCGAATGACATAATCTGTGAAAGGATAATCATTCCGAATACGGCAAAGTTGTATACACAGATGAAAGAAGTCATGAAATTCCCGTCGTAGACACTGGAAAAGCTAAGTGCGACGGAGAAAGCCACCACTACAATTGCGATATTGCGTAATGCACCTTTGCAGCGGCGGTTGCGTAAAAGCATTTTCAGTTCCAGCCTCATATATTCGCCAACTTCCCCGTAGCGTTCGAAGAATTTATATTCGGAGACATGTTTAATCTGACTATCTTCTACTTTTGCCAGCTCTGCATAGATAAGTCCGGACATGATCTTGCGGTTAATCAACCATAAAATGGCAATCACAAGTATGGTGCCGAGAAAATAGAGAATGTTGCCCTGTATGTATCCGTCTCCCAGATCCATGAAGAAATAGAAGAGAGGACTATCTTCGGGAATAAAAAGAAGGCAGCCTATTCCACCGTAGAAAGCAATAGGTAATAGAATCCACCAAATACGTTCGTTGATAAGAGTGCGGCAAAGCAAGTACCAGTAATTATTGGCAATAATCAATAGCAAGATACCGATAAGATAGGTGATGACACCGGGGATACCGAAAAACTTGGTAATAGTGATGAAGGAAAAAGGGACAAACAGAAACAACCAGAACAGGTTGAACAGGCTTAGTCCCGAGCGGATTAGTAAAAAGTCGATGACACGAATTCGTTTAACCGGCAGCAGGAGGTAAGGTTTTACCTCCTGCGTCGGTGTCTTTTTGAAACGGAACACGCAACAGAAAGTCCAGTGCCAGGATAAAGATCAGAACCACTGCGTTCATCACATGATATGGTTCCCGGTTGGGAACCATATCAGAAAATCCGAACGCGAACGTCGTACCGAAGAATATCAGGTAACCAGCCCAGAATGCGCCCATGACATAACCGAGTATTTTGGCAACTTTGTTCTTTTCATACATCGGATGCCGTTTGGAGGCGAGCCGTCCATGTTTGCGTAATTCGTTGAATATCATCATTCGGTAGATATACTAGAGAATTTTTATTTGTTTTCTTCCGGCACGGTCATGATGACTTGAATTTCGTTGTTCTGTTTCAGCAATTTGGCGAGGAAGTCTTGCACTTCTTTCGCTGTAATGCTGTTGACCAACTTTTCATAGTCTTTTGTATTATCTACACCCGTGTAGAGGTATTCGTCCATATTATTAAGCCAGTAGCCGTTTTCTTTCTGGGCGTCTTTATACTTCTTCAGCATATACTCTTTGATCTTCTGCATGTGTTCGGCAGACGGACCTTCTTTTGCCATTTTGTGAAGTTGTTCTACAACAACAGCAGACAATTTATCTTTCTTGGCAGTGTCAGTTTGGAATACAATCTGAAGAACAAGTTCCTCTTTCGGGTATTTACCAAGACTTCCGTTACAGCTTACACCGTATGTACCTCCTTCTTTTTCACGGATTTCAGCAGTGTAAACCAAATCCAGAGCCTGATCTAAGAAGCTAAGCAGGACATTGTTGCGCAAGTCATATTTGCAAGTGCCGCTATAAAGGAACATGATGGTAGCCATCGGAGTTTCCTGTGCTTTCGCAAATACATTTTTGATCTCTCCCTTGCGGATGTCCATCTTGTTATCTTTGAAAGTCTCTTTACGGTTGATAGATGGCAGACCTCCCAGATATTTGGCGATTAACGGTTTCATTGTAGCCAAGTCTACGTTTCCTACCAGGAAGAAAGTGAAATCACTTGCATCTTTGTAGCGGTCTTTGTACATTTCAAGAATACGGTCATAGTTGATCTGGTCTACCATGTTTTCTTTCATTCTGATAGCGCGTGGATGGTGACCGTATAGTACGCTTGTAATAGTGTCACTGAAAGCAGTCATCGGGTTAGCGTCTGCATTTTGAAGTTCAGCTTTCAAACGGTTCTTGTAAGATTCGAATGCTTCGTTATCCTTACGCGGAGATGTGAAAGTCAGATAAGTAAGCTGCATCATTGTCTCAAAGTCTTTCGGAGCACAGCTACCGGAAACAGTTTCCGTAGTGTTGCCGATACCCGCACCTACGTTTGCACGTTTGCCAGCCAAAGCTTTACCCAGATCTACTTTGCTGAAATTACCGATTCCACCTACTAGAGCTACTCCGTTTAATTGAGAGATATTGATAATTTCTTCGTTCGGGAATACGCTGGTACCACCGAAGCTTACACCTTTCATTACAATCTGGTCAGCCTTGAAATCAGTTGGTTTCACATATACGGTTACGCCGTTGGAAAGTACCAACTTAGTTGTACCATAGATTTCGCCAGCTTTTTCAGAAACAATCTTACCGCCTTTAATATCTTCAGAGATCAGCGGTTCGTTAGAAACTTTATCTTCATAAGGTTTCAGATCGAATGACTTCATTTGTTTCAATAAAGCAGCAATTTCTTCTTTAGTAGGGTATTTTGCTCCTTCTTTTTCCGGACCGGCCAGCAAAACCACCTGATTGTTGTCAGTGATTAGTTGTTGCATCACCTGATTGACAGCTTCTACAGGGATATTCGGAGCCAGTTTGTTTACCAGTGTATATTCAACTTCAATTCCCGGAATCGGTTCTTTTTCAAGGAAATTGTTAACGTATTCGTTGACGTAAGAACCACTTTTAGTCTTTTCACGTTCGTTGTAAGCAGATTCTACGGCTTGCAAATAGTTGGCGCGTGCGCGTTCATATTCTGAAGCGGTAAATCCGAAGCGGCGTGCACGTTCCGCTTCTTCCAAAACAGTTTTCATTGCTAAATCGATACCGTCTATTTTGCTGCTTGCATCAAGTGCGAGTGCTTCTTTAGTCTTGGCAAGGAAATAGTTTCCATATTCTGCGCTTGCACTAGTGAAAGGAGGATTAGCGGTTTGACGGAGTTCGTTCAAACGGTTGTTCAGCATATTCATAGCCATGCTGACCATATACTGAGTAGCATAATAAGCAATGGTGTTTTTCAAAGAATCCGGTGTAGCGTCTTGTTTGAAGAAGATGTTCACATAAGGATTCTTCACTTCCTTGTCTGTACCGATATAGATAAGCGGTTCCTGATTATCTGCCACTGGATAGTAGATACGTTCGGCCGGGTTTACCGGAGCTTTTACATCTGCAAATACCTTTTTCAGTTTAGCTTCAATTTCATCTACATTGATATCACCTACAATAACGATTCCTTGTAAGTCCGGACGATACCATTTCGCATAATAATCGCGGATATCCTGATAAGGGAAGTTGTTGATAACATCAATACTTCGATAGGCATACAGTCTGCATATTTGGAATCCGGATACAGAGTCGACTGTGCATCAGTCATGATGCGAAGCATACCACTGTTGCGGCTTCTCCATTCTTCGCGGATAACACCACGCTCTTTGTCAATTTCCTTGTCGGCAAGGTTGATAGCGTTCGACCAGTCGTGAAGGATCAGCAGACAAGAGTCTACCACGTTTATATTTTCAGTTGGTACGTTGCTGATGTTGTACACCGTCTGGTCGACACTGGTATATGCATTCAGGTTCGTGCCGAATTTGATACCTTTTGTTTCACACCAGGGCACGATGCCAAGTCCGGTTTCATCACCTGGGAAGTGCTTTGTTCCGTTGAAAGCCATGTGCTCCAGAAAGTGTGCCAGACCGCGTTGTTGTGGTTCTTCAAGGATGGAACCCACTTTCTGGGCGATGTAGAATTCAACTCGTTTTTCGGGAAGGGCGTTGTGGCGAATGTAATAGGTAAGCCCGTTGTCTAGTTTACCGATACGAACATTCTTGTCCACAGGTAACTCTTGCATGGGTTGTGCAAGTGCGAGCTGGAAATTGCAGCATATAAAAAGGACTGCAATAAATAATCCACGTAATAAATGTTTCATGTTCTATTTAGTTTAAATAAATATTTCTGTGTTATTTGTCGTTGTGCTTGGTTGTAAATCACAAATAGACAGGGAAAAGAGTTATTTTATAGCTTCCCGTATCCTGACTAGCTTAGTTAACAGTCCTTCCAGAAGGTCTAACTTTAACATATTGGCACCATCGCTTTTGGCTACGGCAGGGTTTTCATGTGTTTCGATGAATATTCCGTCGGCACCTACGGCGATACCTGCTTTGGCGACAGTCTCTATCAACTGCGGCATTCCTCCTGTTACCCCACTGGTTTGGTTGGGTTGCTGCAAGGAGTGAGTGACATCCAGAATCACCGGATAGCCAAATGACTGCATTTCGGGGATACCACGGTAGTCTACAACAAGATCTTGATAGCCGAAAGGTTGTTCCGCGTTCGGTCAGCATCACGTTCTTGTTGCCTGCTTCCACCACTTTGTCGGCGGCAAACTGCATTGCCTGCGGTGAAAGGAACTGTCCTTTCTTGATGTTAATCGTTTTTCCGGTTTTGGCTGCGGCAACCAACAAGTCGGTCTGGCGACAAAGAAAAGCCGGGATTTGAAGTATGTCCACGTATTCGGCTGCCATTGCAGCTTCATCTGCGGTATGGATATCGGTTACGGTGGGGACTCCGAAAGTCTCATGTACCTTTCTCAATACTTTGAGTGCTTTCTCATCGCCAATGCCGGTAAACGAATCCAGACGTGAGCGGTTTGCCTTACGGTAAGAACCTTTGAATACATAAGGTATTTGCAGTGCTTCGGTGATCTTTACTACTCGTTCGGCAATGCGCATTGCCATTTCTTCACCTTCTATCACACACGGACCGGCCAACAGGAAAAAGTTGCCGGTGGGGTTGTTCTTAAGTTCTATCATTTTATTATTTACCAATTACAAATTATCAATTAGATTGTGAGTATATGTCTCTCTCCTTGGGGGGAGTGATCCTGATTAGTTGGGGATGATAAGCGTTGTCTTTTCCGGGAGCACGCCTACTTCTAAAGGAAAATGTTTAGGCAACAAACGCCCGTCCAAATCCACCGCTGCATTCTGTGCCCGGAGTACCTTTACTTTTCTCGTCCGGTAGCTTTTCACCACTTTGTGATTCAGGATTCTTCCCTGAATCAGCATCCATAGTCCGGAAATAATTTGCAGGAATTCCGGGCGGTAGATTACAGATACATCCAGCCATCCGTTGTATGGAACGGCACTGGGAGTTTGTCCCCATCCCCAGGCACTGCCTATACATACGGTCATGATGCGTCCACGGATATGTTCATCATTGATGCGGAGATGCATTCTGTAGAGCTTCCGTTCGAAAATGAGGGAGAACAGGGCAGCAACGTATGAAAGGAACTTCACCCCCCAGAAACGTTTGGTCTGATCGGTGATTTTAACGATTCGTGCTCCCAGTCCGATATTAACGGCATTGAGGAAATAGCGACGCTGGTGTTCGTTTCCGTCGTAGAAGTTGCAGTAGCCTACATCTATTTTCTTCAACCGATGATTGATGATACAGTCGACAGCCGGCTTGTATTCGGTGCTAAGTCCCCAATATTTGGCGAAGTCATTTCCGATACCGTTCGGGATCATGCCGAGGGCGATGTTCTCTTTGTCTTCGGCATCGGATAGCATAATGCCATTGATGGCATCGTTCAATGCCCCATCACCTCCCACAATGACAATCGTGCGATAACCATTGTTGGCCAAAATTTTAGCGAGACGCTCTACCGAACCGAAACCTTCGGATTGTACATAGTCATAGTTGACACCTTTGCTGTCCATGTACTCCTTAATTTCTTTCCAGCGCTTCTGTACCTTTCGGGTACCAGCTTTTGGGTTGTAAATCACTCCCCATTTCTTCGGTTCTACACTCATATTTGTTTATCTATCCTATTGTGTATTAAAAATCACACTATAATAACTGCCAAAGATACTAATTCCCTTGCAGTTTCTCTTTACAAAGCTATCTTTTCTTCCATTGGCAGCTCTGCATTCATCCAATGGATCGTAAATCCTCTTCTTTCCATGCCGCGGAACCAGGTCATTTGTCGCTTGGCAAACTGATGGATGGCTATCTCCAAACCATTGAACATTTCTTCATAAGTCAGTTTGCCTATGACGTATAATGTCAGGTATTTGTATTCCAGTCCATAGTAGATGAGATCGTCCGGTGTAATTCCCTGTTCGATCAATCGTCTTACCTCGTCCACCATTCCTTCATCCAATCGTTGTTTCAATCGGTGGGTGATCTTTTCACGGCGCAGTTCCCGGTCAATGTCCACTCCGATGATGAGACTGTTCAGTTCCGGAAATTCTCTTTCGGGAACCGGATGGGCTGCATAATACTCTTCAATTTCTATCGCACGTATCGCCCGTTTTACGGTATCCACATCGGTAGAGTTATGCAAAACCTTGTATTGACTTAGCATTTCCGTCAACTCTTCCAGCGAATGATTTGCCAAACGGTTGCGTAATTCCTGATTTTCCGGTACGGGCATCAGTTTATATCCTTTCAACACGGATTCCAGATACATACCTGTCCCTCCACATAAAACGGGAAGACAGCCTTTTTGTTTGATGCTTTCGTAAGAATTCAAGAAATCACGTTGATATTCAAACACATTGTATTTATATCCGGGGTCTGCGATGTCAATCAGATGATAGGGGATTGTACGTCCGTTTACGGTATAGTCGGCCAAATCTTTTCCTGTACCGAGATCCATTCCTCTATATATCTGACGGGAATCGGCACTGATAATTTCTGTGTTGAGTTCATAGGCCAAGGCAGCGGCAAAGGGAGTTTTACCCGAGGCTGTAGGTCCGAGTATGGCGATTAAATCATAGTCCGGCATAGCTTCATTCTTTTATATCTGCAAAATTACGAAATATTTTTAACCTGTTTGGTATTCAATCGCTTTTTTATCAAGATTAATAAGGGGGATAGGGAAGGTTAATTTGTATTTTAACCTCTAATTGGTGGTATTCAATCTAATAATAATGAAGTGTATGAGAATACCGCCATCTGATATTATCTACTATGATATTTGTGTTGTTTTTATTGTCAATCTGTCATGATAGTAGCTAATCTTTTGATTTTTAGTGGAATATGGCTGATGATAGGAGCTGACAATAGGCTGACAATAAAGGTCTTGTTTTTTTATTGTCAGCTTTGTTTTTGCTGATTAAATAGTGTAACTATTTGATAAACAGTTGTTTATCTCCTTTTTTATCATGATGCTATTTTTGTGATAACTTCTGTATATCTGTATGTTTTTACGTTATATTACCACTAAGGTTGTGTTGAAAAATCAGGTGTGATAACTCTAGTATGCTGATAGAATAACACGGAGATACGGGTAAAGTAGCTTAAAGATACTGGCATTGTTCAGCTAGAGTGCCTTTATTGTTCTGCTAGAGTACCGTTCTTGTTAGTTCTCCACGGCCGTGGTAGCTTCTTCCCACAGTCGTGGTAGCTTCTTCTCACGGCCGTGGGAAGATCTCACCACGGCCGTGGTGAATGAATGATATCGGTAGCTTAACAGATGTATACCTGCTTGATAGAATAAAGATAAAGGTGCCTTAATAGAGTTGTGCTTACTTGCGTAAGTCTATAAACCTAGCATTCAAAATCATTTCCACATTTATCTGTTGTTTATTGTCTGTATGATTCGGCATACCTTTCCGTTTTTATCCACACCTTCTATGGTTATATCTTCCGGTGCAGTGCTGTCCGGAGTATAGTATTCGATAGTTGCTTTTCCATTGGCATCCAGTTGAAGGGTAGGATTCCAATAGATCGTACTTCGTAAATCCGAGCGTTGGTCATTCTTTTTTTCGGGCGTATCATAAGTCGGATGGTAGAATTCGACCGAGTCGCTGTACCCTAGTGGAGTGCACGTGATAATACCTTGTGCCGGTCTTGCCGGGATATCTTTGCCGTCTTTCAGCGTAATAACGATAGCACCTGCCGAACCGCGGGAACCTAAGATCGCTGCATCGGCACCGCGAAGAAGGCTCAAGCTCGACATATCACTGGTTTGTATCATGGTCAAGATGTCGTTATCGTTTTCATACACCACGTCGTCAACAACAATGACAGGTTGCTCGGGATTGTTGCGGATATGTATTTCATTTCCGTTTGTCACGCTAATGCCCGGAAGTCTGGTAACTGCATCAAAAGCTGTTTGCGCACCGAATCCTTCCAGTCTGTCCCCTTCGATCGTGTAGGTGTTGATACCTCCTGTGTAAATACTTTCTGAACTGGCCTTTTTACGACTTCCAGTGACTACCACTTCTTTCAGATTGTACACTCTCATTCCACCTTTCATGTAATATTGGTCGCGGGTGTTGAGCAAATAATCTTCCATAAACGTTGCTGTTCCATCATGGAAAGGAGACTTGTGCGAAGTTGCTGGGTATTGAGGAGTGTCAATCACGATGTCCACTCCGGCAAATCCTCTTTTGGTACGTGCCTGAACAAGGAAAGTCGTGCTATCTCTGAAAGATGTGTTCACGATAAACTCTCCTTTTTCGTCTGTGGTGGTAGTGGCGATGATGTTCTGTTTGGGAGCCAGAATACAAATAGGTCCTTTCTTAACGTTACCTCCAAAGAAACCTTTGATACGTCCGCTGATAGTTTGCCCCTTTTCCATATAGTTGGTGAGGTTCATTGAAGGTGCAGTCAGTACATTCTGGATATGGTGTCTGCGCCATCCGTGCGTCATCATCAGGAAGTCTACCGTGCGGAGAGTCCGGAGGTCTTGCTGCAAAAAATAATATCCGGGATTTTCTACATATCCTTTTAAGTCGGAGGTCAATAGAAAATTCGATACGATATTGTCAGCAAGCGAATCCGGGCGGATACTCTTTCTGTCGGTAATGCTGATGGAAAAACTACCTTCTACCGGAGTACCGTTATCGTCTTTTGCTGAAATTTGCAGGGATACCTTTTCTCTTTTTCCGTATGTCGGCTTATCTGCAAGAATTTGCCATTGATGCGGATTCCGGTCGGGTATGAAAACCAGGCATTCGCTAAGTGCGTTGCCCTGTTGGTCGATCAGCATGAAATGGGTGATGCCTGCGTTGAATAAACTGTCGTTCATTCTTCCAAAAGTCCTGTCGATACTGACTGGCTGCAGGATGACCAGCTTTCCACGAGTGTGCGCAATCAAGAATAACTTTTGAGGCCATTCGGTAGCTTCTGTTTTCTGGATTTCGTAACGGATTTCCTTTTTATAATGTGTCATGGAAAGTGTGATTCCTTTTTCTTCTACAGCTGGGAGGTCGAATCGTTTACTGATACCGTCACCGGATTTGGCAATCACATAGTAAGAGTTTCCCACAGTCGGATTCAGTGTGAAAACTCCCATGCCGTCATGCTCCGAGCGGAAAGCTGTCAATGTGTCTCCGTTGGCATCGAACAGGAATCCTTCTATTTCTGTAGAAAAGCCATCCGATCCTTGAGCCTTGAAAGCTATATTCTGATGAGCAACGGTCAGGAGAGCACCTCCTTCCGGGAAGAACTTAACATCAAAGTCTTTTGTAAACGAAGGCAGATAGAAAGTCTTTTTATAAATATATTGGGGATCATCGAACTCTACTTCAATGTGGCGTGTGGCAATAGGCTTCAAATCCGGCAGGGAAATAGAAATCAACCCATTCTCGTCTGTCTTTCTTTTACCTTTATCTTTAATCTTTCCGTTTTCAATGTAGCGGTAGCGGATGGCAGTATTTCCGAAAGCCTCTTGGGTATTGCTGGTAAATCTTACCTTGGCTGTATAATGTGATTCGTCTTCTTGCTGATACTCAATATTTGAAACAATCGTATTATCAATCGAATTACCGATTTTCAGATTGCGTGAATAAAAGAATTCCGGTTCCTGATTAAGCATCCAGTTGCTATATCCCCGCAAATAATAATCACCTGCAGGGAGAGTGGGAGGGAGGGTGAAAGCATTATGAAAACCCAATGAATCTCTACGGATCTTTTTCCGTTCTACAATAGAGTCGGAACGGTTGACAAGCTCTGTAATGATGAAGTTGCTTTGTGTATTATCTTGATGTGTAACAGAGTTTACCAGATATCCCTTGAACCATATTTTTTCTCCTGCCCCATAAAAGGGCTTGTCCAGATGTAAGTAGAGTTTCTCCTGTGGGACTTTTTCCAGTAGATTAAAATACTCAATAATTGTATCTTGTACGTTTTGCCCTGACAATGGGGCAAAACAGAACAGTATTCCGAAAAAGAAAGCTATTAAGCCTCTATGGATAGAAAATGTAGTTTTGTTTTTCATACGTTATGTGTTTGATTCTACATCTATGATTTGTGCATCCAGATCGAAAGCACTTTCTTTTTTACTGCCAGTATGTTAATCACCGATACAACGATAAATAATAGAATACCCATACTGATTGCTGCCCATAATGATCCGGTTTCCAGCTGTGGAAATAGGATGCGGATACTGTCTATGTAATAACTGCGCAACCAGGAGACTAATCCGATGGATAATACAAGCACAATAACGTTCAATCCTACCGTGAGCAACTGATAAGGCAATGCTACCTTGTTGGAACTGTATCCGATTAGTAATAGACTTTCCAGCTTGGTTGTATTCTTTTGTAAAAGCAGGAAGATGCTCAACATCAGTATATAGAATGAAAGGATACTGATAAATAAACCCACTCCCAATACAATACCTACGATAAGACGGAGGAAATAAGTTGTTTTTCCGGCATCCAGCTTACCATCTTCCGTTTCATATCCTTTCTTCTGAAAATAACTGGCGATGGCGGAATCTGCCGGATTGCTAACCTCGATAATCAATCGTGCCGGTTGGGCTTCTGCATTCGGTGCGAAATTCTCATTAGCCCATTTCATAAAGGACTGGGGAACAAGAATCGTATTCAGACGATTGGAGAAACCGACAATGTTTCCTTTGTACTGTTCCACCCGTCCGTTGCCACGCATCATAATGTCCATTTGAATCAGACTCATTAACCCTTCCGATAGTTTGGGGAGGCTGCGGCTTTGCGCAAAACCGAAGTTATAAAGGTTCAGATAGTTGCGCGGAATGATAATGGGTATGGTATGTGTGTGTTCATCGAAATGCCATTTATCGAGTTTGATGTCGACAAACTCATCGGGAACAGACTCAAAAAACATATCTGTGGAAAGATGAATACCGGCTTCCTTCATTCCCAATCCTGCTGAAACTTTGAATTGAGAAGGAGTGAAAGCTCCTATTGTTTTGGTAAACGGTTGCTTTTTCAGATCCGCAATTTCTTCGGCAGAGAATGTATTACTCTTTCCTGCAAAAGAACCGAGAGCACTGATTTTCTTTGTAGCTATGATGAAATCCTTTTTCATAAAGCTGTCTCCTTCGGTGAATACCGGAATGACATCTTTATAAAACTGTACGCTAAGCAATACAATCATCATGCCGAATAGGTTGGCTAAAAAGAAACCGGCTAATTGACCGATACTGATATGTTGGCGGAGAAGCTTCCAGACAAGAGTTGGCATTTTATTTACGATTTTACAATTTACGATTTACGATTTGAAATGATGCTGTGAAAAGAGGTTGTTTATTACCTGCTACCTGTTATTAACCAGCTTACTACAGTTGAAGTGTATGGTTGTAAGGCAACTCGATATGTTTACCGATGGAAGTGGCGATCACTCCGGCTCCTTGTGCCTTTGCTTCGGCGATGATAAGTTCACCCATGATGCGGCTGTTATCATCGTCCAGGTGGCTGATCGGTTCATCCAGAAATAAAAAGTCGAACGGCTGGCAGAGCGCCCGGATAAAGGCGACGCGCTGTTGCTGTCCGAAAGATAGCTTGCCGGCTTTCACATTTATTTTATCTGCGATCCCCAGTTGTTCGAAGAACGATAAGATTTCTTTTTTCTTTTTTTATCCGGTGAGGTTATTCTTCAATTGCACATTTTCAAGAGCGCTAAGTTCGGTGAAGATGCGTAAATCTTGAAAAAGCATACTTAGTGAATGCTTTCGCAGGTCGACCCATTGCTTCACGGAGTATGCTTTGATATTGGTTTCATCGAAATTGATAATCCCCTGATAGTCGTTGCGGTAGCCATAGATATAGCTGCACAACGAAGATTTGCCGGTGCCGGAAGCAGCTTCAATCAGATACATTTCTCCTTTCCGGAAGAAAAGATCCTGATGCCATACGTCCGAAGTCACCGAATTACGGTCAGCAAACACTTGGGGAAGTGTTTGCTGTAAGTGAATACTATTCATACCGTTGGTTTATACATTTATTACATGCCGGCAAATTGCTTGGCAAAATCTACGATTTGTTTGAGGGCATTTACATCTTTGTCTTTCAGGCAGAGGTCGATCTCGCTGACTTTCCCTTCCGAACTCATGGACAGGTAAGAAACCTTGTTGGCCAGTTCGATATATGTCTTAGCTTCCTGTCCTCCGAAACCTGCTACCATTTTAACGATAGGCAGATCGAGGATTGCTTCGGCATTGATTGCTATAAATAGGCTCTTTCCCTTCATATCCGATGCATAAGGAGCATCTTTGACTGATTTGTCGGCAGCTTTACCTACGTTTTTGTAGAGTAACTCATCATTGGTTGCATACATTTGTTTATCCTTGATGCCGAAGAATATATTCATGCCTCTTGTCTTGTAGACATATTCGTCTTTGCCAAGTTGCATGATATCTTCCCCTCTCTTCAATCCCAATGATTCCTTGTTCTTGTAAATCATTTCAAGAGCATTGCCGTTCTTCACGTCAGCGTACATCATGAAAGTGGGAGCACTGCTCATCGTTACGTTGATTAATCCTGCAGAAATATCACCATTGAACGAGCTGAACAACTCTTTTACTTCGTCTGCCTTAGCGATAGATACTGTGTTGCGGAATTCCTTGTTTTCGCTCAACAGGTTATACAGTTCGCCTCCTTTTACACCTACGTTGAAGAACATCAGGGTAGAAGCCGGGAAGTATTTAACGAAAGTATTGTTCGCTTTTCCAACAGATTCCATTTGTTTTTTTAGGAGAGCTTTCACTGCTTCGTTTTCAGTATAGTTTTCTGTTTTGAGGGCAATCTTTCCTTTTTCAAAGTTCAGTCCTCCTATCAGAGTGATGTCTTCCGCTTTCACTTCAGTAGGTAATCCCATGGTTATCTGATCGCGGTAGGTTGAAGGAATAGCTGTCATGGAAGCAAAGAAGTTAATATCACTTTTCTGTTTCTCCATTTTCTGGAAAGCTCCGATTTCACGATACTATTGCTTGCTGTCTGTTTCAACAAATTAGTAATGGCTTCTTTGGCTTTATCAGTTTGAGTTGTTCCGCTGACATTGACTACCAATATAGTAGAACTATTGAAAACAAGCAAACCGCTGTTCATCGTTGTAAAACTGTAACCGTCAGCTTCGCCTACCGGTTGGCAGATCTGTTCTTTTGCCATCACGTCGAGTGAAGCATGCAACTTATCTTCATTGTTCACTTTACCTACAACAGTAGGATAAGGGAAAGAAGATGAAGAGAACACATAGAATGGAGATTCAACATCGATTCCCGATTCGCCCGGATTCTTCATAACCTTTTCCAGTTGTTGGAATGTGGCCGCATTCATTCCGCTTTTCAGTGCTTCCAGTACTTTTTGTTTAGCAGCTTCATTCTCTTTATCATCCAATCCCGCTTTGCTTGCGAGGGATTTAAGGTTGATAGAGGCAACTACCGAAGCGTCAGCCGGTATCACATTTGTATATTCCGATGTTTTGGAACATGCTGCCAGAAAAACAATCAGTACTGCCAGTACCGAGAGTCGTGAAATCGTTTTCTTTGCCATACTTATGTTATTTAAAAGTTGTATAATCATTGATTCAGACATTTACTGCTGTTATTGATTTTGCAGATTCAGCGTGTGGCAGGCCACCAATGCCGCTGTTTCTGTACGGAGCCGTGATTTGCCGAGACTAATCGGTACGAATCCCCGTTCGATGGCCTTCTTCACTTCTTCTTCACTGAAATCTCCCTCGGGACCTATCAGAACAAGGGCGTCTTCTCCTGGTTTCAGAACATTCTTCAATAGAGGTTTCTCCCCTTCATAACAGTGGGCGATAAACTTCTGTCCTTTAAACTCCTGCCTGATGAACTGATCGAACTCAATCATTTCGTTCAATTTTGGCAGTCGTGCCTTGAGAGATTGTTTGATGGCTGATACCAGAATCTTTTCAATCCGTTCGGTCTTGATGACTTTACGTTCCGAGAAACGGCAGTTGAGGAAAGTCAGTTCGTCAAAACCTATTTCGGTAGCTTTCTCTGCAAACCATTCGTTACGGTCCATATTCTTCGTCGGTGCCATGGCATGTGTAAAATGGCACGGACCATAACGGTTCCTGAAAAATGGTTTCTTTGATGTTTACGAAACAACGTTTGTTGGTTGCAACAGTAATTTCAGCTTTGTAGAAGTTACCCTTACCATCGGTAAGCGTGATTTCGTCTCCGATACTTAGCCGCAGAACACGGATACAGTGTTGTGCTTCCTCTTCGGGAAGCTCGTTGCTTTTCTGTATATCTGGAGTATAAAATACGTGCATAATATTACTTACTGATTTTTATTTCTTGAATTGATTTGATCGCGTATCTGCGCGGCTAACTCGTAATTCTCATCTTTAATAGCCTGTTCCAGTGCTTCTTCAAGCGTTCTGGAAGTAGCACCGGGCAAATCATGTTCTTCTTCAGCCACTTCGTCGTTGTCCGTTTCTTCAGAACGGGTTCTTTCTTCTGACGACATGTGAAGACATTCCTGTTCAAGAATAGATTCATAAATAAGAATCGGGCAGTCGGCACGCACTGCCAGGGCAACTGCGTCTGAAGTCCGTGCGTCGATACGTATAATCTCTTCGTCTTTTTTGAGGTAAATATAGGAGTAGAAAATACCATCCTTTGCTTTGTAAATTAATACACGTATCAGGCTGGCTCCCAGTATAGTAAGACTTGTTATAAATAAATCATGTGTCAACGGACGGGGAGTTTTCACTCCTTTCAGATATAAAGCGGTAGCCTGGGCTTCCGCTGGACCGATGATGATAGGCAGTTGCCTTTCACCGTCCACTTCGCCCAATAGCATAGCAAACGCGCCTACTTGCGCCTGGCTGTTCGTGATATTTATAACTTGTAATTCTACCTTTTTGTCCATCGTTCTCTTTTACTTAATTTGTTTTACTCTCCTGCTGGTGTTTGTACTTGAATACCAAGGCAAACAGAATGCCGATTACCAGTGCATAAGCGGCAAAGATCAGCCAAATGTTCATCCATTCGCGACTCACCAGTCTGCCGTCGGCATATACAGAGAATGCATCAACTACCGCACCGCTGGCATATCCGCCCATGATGGCTCCCAATCCGTTAGTCATCATAAAGAACAAGCCCTGTGCACTGGCACGGATAGAAGATTTGGCTTCTTGTTCAACAAACAACGAACCGGAAATGTTGAAGAAATCAGTACCATACCATAAACAATCATGGAAAGGATCAGCATCCATAGTCCTGATCCGGATCTCCAAAACCGAACAGGCCTGAACCGGAACACCCAAGCGAACATACTGATTAGCATGACTTGTTTGATTCCGAAATGACGCAGGAAGAAAGGTATGGCAAGAATAAACAATGTTTCGGACATCTGTGAAATGGATAACAGGATGACTGAATGTTTCACTCCGAAAGAATCTGCATATTCAGGGATGCTGGCAAAACTGCCTAGGAAAAGGTCGCCGTAAGTATTCGTAATCTGCAATGCTGCACCTAGAAGCATGGAGAAAAGGAAGAAAATAGCCATTTTCTTTTTCTTGAATAACACCAGCGCATCCAGTCCGAAAGCGGAGAGCCATGATTTGTTTTCAGATTTAGCCGGTCGACAGGCCGGGAGCGTAAATGAATAAAGTCCGAGTAGCAATGCGGAAGCACCTCCTACATAAAGTTGTGCACTTGAATTCTTGAATCCGGTAAGGTCGACAGCCCACATGGCACAAATAAAACCGATTGTTCCCCATACGCGGATAGGAGGGAAGTCTTTAATCAGGTCACATTTGTATTGCTCCAGTGCATTGTACGATACCGTGTTGGCGAGGGATAAAGTGGGCATATATACCAACAGGTTGAGTAACATGGCCCAATACATCTGGTCGTATCCCGTTGCGGTGGAAGCGTAGAAGAGACATCCTGCTCCTGCAATATGGCAAAGTCCGTATAAACGTTCTGCATTAAACCATTTATCGGCAATAATACCGATAATACCCGGCATTACCAAAGAGGCAATCCCCATGGTGGCGAAAATGGCTCCGATTTGTCCTCCTTCAAAATGAAGTTCTCTTCCCATATAACCACCTAATGATATTAACCATGACCCCCATACAAAGAATTGCAGGAAGTTCATAATAATCAAACGAACTTTTATACTCATGACTTTTTTAATTTGTGTTTCTCTTCACATTCATAAACCTTGCAAATATAATATTTTCGTTGAATAGGTGGATAAGTAATTTGATAAAAAGGGGATAAAAATGACATAAATGCGAAGAAAAGATGAGATTTGGGTGTGAAAAAACAAATGAAGGGGGTATAAAAAAAAGAAGGGTATCTATCCCAGACACCCAATCTTCATTAACCTTAAATCTAATACCATGAAAAACACAGTGCAAAGATATAGGGTTTATGTTATACAACATAATGTTTTCTCGAAAATATTCTATTTGTTAACTCTAATTAACTTTGAATCTTCCGTTTTTCTGTTACTGCCCTCTCTAATCAGCCATACTTCCGGAGAAATGTCTGATATCCGAATGGAAACTTGGTTCCGGCACCTTGCCGGTTATTCTACGTAGAGTACCAATCCTTTCAGATATTCTCCTTCGGGATGATAGATGTTTACCGGATGGTCGGCCGGTTGAGTCAGCTGGTGTAGAATGCGTACGCTACGCCCTGACATGGCTGCTGCGGTAAATACGGCAGTACGGAAATTGTCTTTGCTTACCACCTGCGAACAAGAGAAAGTAAACAGAATGCCTCCCGGTTTGATTTTCTCAAATGCTTTAGCGTTCAGTTTCCGGTAACCTTGCAAAGCATTCCGCAGTGCATCTTTATGTTTGGCGAATGCGGGCGGATCAAGGATGATTAAATCATACTGGTCGCCCATGCGGTCGAGATATTTGAAAGCGTCCTCGGCAAACGCCTCGTGGCGGGAATCACCGGGGAAGTTTAATTCCACGTTTTTGTTAGTCAGATCAATCGCTTTGGCTGAACTGTCGACAGAGTGCACGAGTTTCGCACCTCCACGCATAGCGTAGAAGGAGAAACCGCCGGTGTAGCAGAACATATTCAGTACCGAACGGTCTTTGGCGTAACGTTCCAGCAAAGAACGGTTCTCACGCTGATCCACAAAAAAGCCTGTTTTCTGACCTTTCAGCCAATCCACATGGAATTTCAAGCCGTATTCTTGTGCGATATTATCACTGCTTCCTCCTTTCAGAAAACCGTTTTCGGGGAAAAGGTCTGCCTTAAAAGGAAGAGTTGTTTCTGATTTATAATAGATATTTTCGATCTTGTCACCCATTACTTCCGGACAGGGCTTCGGCGATAGTCATGCGGTCTACATGCATTCCTGCGGAGTGTGCCTGCATAACAGCGGTTTTGGCATAAACGTCAATCACCAGTCCGGGGAGATTGTCTCCTTCACCGTGAACGAGACGGTAAGTGTTGTTGGTCGGATTAGTGGCGATGCCGATACTGCGGCGCATATCGTATGCAATTTCCAGTTTGCGTTTCCAGAAAATCGTGATCGATAGGTTCCTGGCGGAAAGACAGTACGCGCACAGCAATACTTCCGATCTGGAAATGTCCTTCGGCAATAAATTCTTTTTTTGAGGTGTACACTTCTACAACTTCACCTTCATCGGGCTCTCCGTCAAAACGAGCGATAGCACCGGAAAAAATCCAGGGGTGGAATCTCTTAAGAGAATCTTCTTTACCAGGTTTGAGATATACTTTATGCATAATGTAGTCTTTCCTCAACCCTCTCCCAAGGGGGAGGGCTTCAGATCGTTTTATTATTGGTTATTAATCACTTATTTTATTACTTATCACTTCTTCCGCGGGAGAGACAGTAGCTGTCAGCGGAGAAACCTCCCAATCTCCCGTCTGTTTCAGTTCTTGCAACAGATTGTAGATATTGAGGCATGCCCATGCATCGGTAGCAGCGTATTGTTTCTGTCCGTCACTTAATACATCAGCTTCCCAGTTGGACAGCCGTTGTGATTTGGAAATCTTTTTCTTTGAATAAGATGGCGTAAATCTTTTGCAGACTTTTGTCCTGTATTCCGAATTGACGCACATAGTCCTGTAATTCGATACAGCTTTGTTGGGTGAAAGGTGCACGTTTGTGCAGCATTATAAAGTCGTCTTTCAGTGAAAGTCCCACTTTGATTACAGCCGGATTTTCTAACAAGTCAACCAATGGCTGAGTCAATCCCGTCATATTGAGCCGGAATAAGAAACAGCATTCTTCGGAAGAAATCTGGAGAAGTGCTACTTTGTGCGATTGTCCTTTGGTAAAGGAAGGGCGAGTTTCGCTGTCGATACCTATCACTGGTCTGGATTGGAGGTAAGCTACAGCTTTTTCCGTTTCAGCTTCCGACTGGATAACATAAATACGTCCCGGAAAGACTGTTTTCGGGAGTTCTTTTAGTTCATCTTTATCTATGGTTCTTCTTACAATCATTTTTATTTTAATTCATCATCGTGGCAATGGCAACCGTCTTCGTGACAGTGGCAATCATCATCGTGGCAATGACAGCCATCTTCTTCACAACAATCGTTGTCGTCGCTTGGTTCGTAAAATCCTTCTTCATTACCTACTTCCTCTTCTTCTTCCTCCTGGTTGTATTTCACGTCATGAAGGGCGCGAAGTGTGTTTACCAGTTTCTGTCCCCACAGTGTACCGAAGTTTTCCTGGCAGATGGCCAATGAATCATTCATTGTTTCGTTCAGTCCCAGTTGGAAGACAAATATGAAATCTTTAATATCCTGATAAATGTCGGCCAGGTCTTCCGATATAGACTTCTTGATAGGTTGGTCGCTGTACACCATATCCTGTACGAATACGTCCAGATAATCATCCTTGTCAGCCATCAATCCGGAAAGGTTGATACGCAGAATTTCGTAAATCTCTTCTGTGACATACGTTTCAAGTGCTTCGTCCCCGATAGTCTCACATTTGGGCAGCATAGATGCTTTGAGATAGAGTAGGGGAAGTATTTTTAATGATGTATCAACGAAAGTGCTACGCTTCATGCGTTCGGCACGTTCCAGAAAGCCACAAAATTCGGCGGCTACCGTTACAAACTCAATTACGTTTTTATCAAATATCGTTTGGCTTTCTTTTTCCATGATCATATTGATTTGAATCGCAAAGGTAAGAAAAAGGATTGAATGAGCGTAGTGCTCGTTATTTTTTTATTATTTTTGCAGCTTAGAATCTCATTCCAGTTTTATAAAAAAGAATTAAAGACTCATGGCAAAGAAGAAATTAGATAAGGAGGCGGAACGTACTCCCTCTTCCCCCAGTAAAATTTTGGCTGTATTTAAGAATGAAACCATTCATTTTGTAATCGGATTGATGCTGGTAATCTTTTCTGTTTATCTTTTGTTGGCTTTTTCTTCCTTCTTCTTTACGGGGGCAGCCGATCAAAGTATTATTGATAGTGGCAGTTCGGCAGATTTGGCAGCTGTTAATAATCAAGTGAAGAATTATGCAGGTTCACGCGGAGCGCAGTTGGCCAGTTATCTGATTAATGACTGTTTCGGCGTTTCCTCTTTCTTCATACTTGTTTTCCTGGCAGTGGCAGGATTGAAGTTAATGCGTGTACGTGTTGTACGTCTGTGGAAGTGGTTTATCGGCTGCACACTCTTGCTGGTCTGGTTCTCCGTATTCTTCGGATTTGCCTTTATGGATCATTATCAGGATTCCTTCATTTATTTGGGAGGTATGCACGGATATAATGTCAGTCGTTGGCTGATTTCGCAAGTTGGAGTACCCGGTGTGTGGATGATCCTGTTGATAACGGCTATCTGTTTCTTCATATATATAAGTGCACGTACCGTCATCTGGTTGCGTAAACTCTTCGCATTGAGTTTCCTGAAACGCGAAAAGAAAGAAGAAAAGGAGAATGTTCCGGAAGGAGAAGGAGATCCGGAATTTACGACCTCCCAACCGCAAGAAGTGGAGTTCAATTTGAAACGGACGTATAAACAGACACCTCCTCCGGCACCAGTGATGGATATTCAGGCTGAAGAACCTGAAGACGACTTTCCTATTAATAAACCGGAAAAGGAAGATACTTCCGTATCTGACGAAAGTGAAGGAGTGACTATGGTATTTGAACCGACTGTTTCCAATCCTGTTCCTATTGTGCAGGAAGACTCTTTGGAAGAGGCGGAACCCGGATTTGAGGTGGAACCGGCAGCTTCGGAAGAAGAATACCAAGGACCTGAACTCGAACCGTATAATCCTACTAAGGACTTGGAAAACTACCGTTTCCCGACTATCGATTTGATGAAGCATTTTGAAAATGATGATCCGACGATTGACATGGACGAGCAAAACGCCAACAAAGACCGCATCATCAATACATTGCGCAGCTTCGGAATCGAAATCAGTACGATTAAAGCAACTGTGGGACCTACGGTAACTCTATATGAAATTACTCCGGAACAGGGAGTACGTATTTCTAAAATCCGTGGTTTGGAAGATGATATCGCATTGAGCCTTTCCGCTGATGGTATCCGCATCATTGCTCCGATACCGGGCAAAGGCACTATCGGTATTGAAGTACCGAACAAGAATCCGAAGATTGTTTCCGGACAGAGTGTGATCGGAAGCAAGAAATTCCAGGAATCCAAATATGACTTGCCTATTGTATTGGGTAAGACGATCACGAACGAAGTCTTTATGTTCGACCTTTGCAAGATGCCGCACGTATTGGTGGCAGGTGCAACCGGTCAGGGTAAATCAGTCGGTTTGAATGCCATTATCACTTCCTTATTATATAAGAAGCATCCGGCAGAACTTAAGTTTGTAATTGTATACCCGAAGAAAGTAGAATTCAGCATCTATTCGGTGATTGAAAATCACTTCCTTGCCAAACTTCCTGATGGAGGCGAACCGATTATTACGGACGTAACGAAAGTAGTGCAAACCCTGAACTCGGTTTGTGTGGAGATGGATACCCGTTATGACCTTTTGAAGATGGCACATGTGCGTAATATCAAAGAATATAACGAGAAATTTATCAACCGCCGCCTGAATCCGGAAAAGGGACATAAGTTTATGCCGTATATCGTGGTGGTAATCGACGAGTTCGGAGATTTGATTATGACCGCCGGTAAGGAAGTGGAACTTCCGATTGCCCGTATTGCACAGTTGGCGCGTGCTGTCGGCATCCACATGATTATCGCTACACAGCGTCCGACTACTAATATTATTACCGGTACTATCAAAGCTAACTTCCCGGCACGTGTTGCCTTCCGTGTAGCTGCCATGATGGACTCACCGTACTATTCTGGACCGTCCGGGTGCTAACCGTTTGATTGGTAAGGGAGGATATGCTCTCTCCTGCAAGGGAGCCGATCCGGTACGTGTGCAGTGTGCCTTTATCGATACGCCGGAAGTGGAGGAAATTACGAAGTTTATTGCCCGTCAGCAAAGTTATCCTACTCCGTTCTTCCTGCCAGAGTTCGTGAGCGAAGATGGTGGTAGTGAAGTAGAGATATTGATATGGGACGGCTTGATCCGTTGTTCGAAGATGCAGCCCGACTGGTAGTGATCCATCAGCAAGG